>OJSM01000152.1_pt1 | contig 77014 bp, 71 predicted proteins | sample 1599431 | NCBI WGS metagenome assembly OJSM01 (sample SAMN04168659, study PRJEB22393) | human gut metagenome | biome: human gut microbiome; feature: stool | host: Homo sapiens | collected 2014-05-12 | reverse complement strand
TTAAGGACGATGAGGACTTGGACGCATACTTCAAGGACTTGAAGCAGGAGTTCGCAAATGACGGCTTCAAAGGCGTAACCCCTCCCGAATCAGCGGAAGAGAAGATTGAGAAAGAATCTGAATCTATCGCTAAGATGATTGACGAGGGAACGAAAACTATTGTTGAACAAAACAAGAATTAATTATGTCAGCAGGATTTAAGTATGATTTAGTTCCGCCCGTTGAGCAAGAGGAACGCTACGATGTCCAGACCGGTATTCGTAGACGTGGCCCGTTCAAACTCGACACGCAGAACCTGGTAGTGGGAAGTTTTCTTCCCGGATTTACACCGATTTGTGCGGACTTGAAAAATAAGTTCGCATACACGGTAATCAATGTGAGAGTAGTAGAAGCATACGCAACCAGTGACACGGCGTTATCTATCAAGGTAGAAAAGAACTCCCTTGCATACGTTGGCATGTTTCTCGGAAGCGGTACGAAAGGCGCGGAAGTTTCGGCTATCGACAAGACAAATGCAAATTATGATGTCTTGACAATCAAGGCTGCTTTTGGTGAGAATATCGCCAAAGATGCTGTATTATTCAATGCGGTTGCAGTTGATGGTTTAAAGCAAAAGTATGTGGCTAATTCGGCTCTGTTTAACCGTACAAAGGTTGAGGACGGAATCACATTGGTTTCATTGCTTCGTACAGCCGCAGAAATTGAACCCTCAAAATTGGTTATGCCGTTCTCTGAGAACGATAAAGCCAACATGAAGGGATGGTTTGAGTTTAACGAGTAAGGAGGTAGGATATGTTTTTAACGATTCAAACATTATTCGATGATGCGAACATTGTTTCCGCTATCATCAGACGTGTGAACCAGACACGCAAGGACACAATCTATTGGCAGCAGTATCTTACTTTCCGCAGAGTAACTACTCGTGTGTTCAAGGATTATATCGGTTCTGTAACCGGAGTTATGGCCGGCTCTATCAATTCACGTTTTGGAGAGAAACCCATCCGTGAACGTCGGAACATCGGTTCCGGATATGGTGAGATTGCCTATTTGGGTGATGCTTATCAGATGTCTATTGACCGTCTTTCCGAATTACAGGATTTGATTGACAAGTTCAATGCAGCTAAGCCAGCCGACCAAAAGGCTGCAATGGAAGAGATTGTAAACTTCCTGGCAGACGACTACCGTCAGATTACCCTTGCTGCCCACAAGCGTATGGATATTATTGTCGGTGCGCTGTTGATGCTTGGTGAAGCCACCGTTTACAACAAAGACGCTGCAATCACTTCCGGTCAGACCAATAATAAACTGCTGGAGATTACCCTTCCGTTCAATTTTATCAAGCCGAAAAGTGGAGATGTGGTTGTGGACGGAAAGAATATGTTTATCTCTTATTTGAGAGAGAAACTTCATTCCTTGGCACCGGACTATGGCGTTTATGCCAAGATGGTTATGACTCGTGCATCTTTCAACAAGCTTATTCTTGGTTCATCTGAATTTGGTGAGCAGTACAAGATGATTCTCGGCAGCAACGAAATGAAGTTGAGTACGGGATTGGTTTCCTCTTCTTTGGCTTCCGAAGTGTTCACCGGCATCGGTCTGCCTCGCATCGAAATCAAGGAGGACTACGTGAAAGACCAGACGGGAAAGAATGTGCAGATTTACGCGGATAACCGTATTACTCTGTTACCTTCTGACAACATTGGTTATATGCGCCATCATACCCCGTATGAAGCGACAGACCCAGTACAAGGACGTACTTATATCCCGTCAGAGGGGCAGATGCTTATCTCCAACTACCGTGACAAAAACGGTCGCTACATGGAATATACGGCAGAGTGGATTCCGCAGATTTCCAATCCGGATTTGATTACTAATTTCGATTTGAGCGAAATTGCATCCATCCAATCAGCATAAGGAGGTAGGATATGAAAGTAAAGGTTATATCAGTTTTCCGCGACAAGTTCACCGGAAAGTATTATACTCCCGGTGAAGTGATTGAAGTCGGTGAGGAAGCCCGTGTGCTGGATATGGAAAGCCGCAGACTTGCTGAACGGATTGAGGCAAAAAAAAATACCGAAGTGAAAGCCCCTGAAGAAAAGAAGGAGGTGAAAATCCCCCTCTTTGAAAAGGAGTTTGAGAAGAAGGCTTTGATTGATGCTTTGAAGTCTATCGGTGCGCAAGCTTCCGGCAATATGAAAGAGGAAACTCTTTTGGCTAAGGTTGCAGAACTGGATGAAGAATCAACAGCCAAACTGAAAGAAGCATTAGGTATCGAGTAAAAGGATAGGGTAGTGCTTCTACCCTTCCATTGTCTAATTTTATAAATCAGAAAAGAAATGAAGAATTTTATTTTTGCCATGTGTGGCTTTTTAATGATGTCTTTGGTTTCGTTGAGTGTGCAGGCATCAAGTGTGGAATCTCCCAAGTGTGAATATGTGAATCCATCGGTTAATGCCGGTTTGCCGGATATTCAGTCTATCACTTTGGAAACAGTTCCGGCTGATTGTGTTGTACTGACCATGACACCTCCCGTCTTCTTGGTTGCAAATAACCCGGCTATGATGTGTTCGATGAAAGAGGAAGCGGCTATTCAAGGGATACGAATTAATGTTTCCAAATGTCCGTTCAGATACATCTATAAATCTAAACATTGTACGCATTATAGCTATACCGCATATAGTAAACTGATTACACCATATTGAATGATATCAGCCATGAGTAACAAGGAGTTTGTATTAAGCGTATTTGATAAGAACACCCCGTCTAATCTTGTAGTTGAAAATATACTTTCAAGAACGGGATTGGATGGTGAAGAACCTTTTGCCGAGGAAAATCGGGCAAGATTAGAGGTCGCTTGTGCAAAGCAAATTCCGTGGATGATACAAAATCCATCTTCGGTCAGCGAAAGCGGATTTTCTGTGTCTTGGTCTAATTATGTTGATAGCCTAATGAAATTGTACTCATGGCTGTGTAAGCAGTACGGCTTGAAAGACGAACTGAGTAACAAACCTAAAGTGACTTTCTTATGATATTCGCTCCCCACATATTGCAAGTAAAGGTAATCACGCCGATGGATAAGGACGAGTTCGGCAGACCTATACCCGGTACTGGTGGTGAAAGCTGGCAGGATGTTTGCAAATGCCGTTGTGATGATGTAAGTGCGGAAAAGAAAATATCAATCAATGGCGTTTTGTATGATTTTCAGTACAAGGTAGTCTTTGATAAGCCATCAAAGGTTGAAGTTGGTGCAGAAGTTCGTTGCCTGAACCCTGATGGAAGTATAAGAGGCGAAGGCGTTGCCAAAAGCCCTTTGGAAACAAACTATTTTCCCTACAGAGTGATATGGTTGGAGTAGATTTTGATTTCTCAGATGTAGAAGATTTCTTCAATGAAGGAGAATGGGAGGTCGAAAAGAAGATGATTGATGTGGGAGATGAAGCCGTGAAGTACGCAGAGGAACACGGCGATTATCAAGACCATACGCTCACTTTGAGAACGTCCAATGATTACGATGTTGATGAAAGCGGTTTAACTCTGAAAAACGAAGCGGCATACGCTTCATTTGTTGAATCTAAGGGATTTGATGTTTTAAGCGGTGCCGCTTTGTATGCGGAGAAACTATTAAAAGAAGAGTTTGAATGATAGTAACTACCGACATAGCGAATATTCTTTACCATGACTGTAATGCTTTCGGGATAGACATCGTTCCACAAGGCGAAACTCTGACGGGGGAATTGAAGTCCGAAAGGATTGTCATCCACGCAAAGAAGCAACGACCGGGAACTTATTGGAAGAAGTCTTTTGTGGAAGTAAATCTTTGCGTTCCAGATTTAAGCGAGAATGAAGCGAACACCATTCGTTTGAATGAACTCGAAAGAGAAGCCATGAAACGGTTTGACGATGTAGTAAGCACCTATGATGGCACAACCTATCGTTACTCCATTGATTCTATCGGTACAGAAGCGGACACAGCTTTTAAGTGTCATTATGTGAATATAAGGATTTTATTTGAAGTATTAAATGTAATTTGAAAAATATGAAACCATTTATTGGAATTAAAAAGATTTGGTACGGTGCGGTTATTACTGCTGCCGTTACTCCTACAACTCTGAAAACATGGTTAGCAGCCGCTACAGAAGTAAAGAACTCTCATCAGGATACTTGGGGATATACAGAAGATGACCCAACAACGACTGATTATGTCAATGAGTTGACAGGAAAAGTCTACTATAAGGATGTTACAGCCAAGGGAGCAAAGACTATGGCGTTCACTATGGGCGAATATGCTTTTGAAGACAAGAAGGAATTACAGGGAGGTGAACTTGTAAAGGATGGACAGACTGTAGTAGGTTGGAAAGAACCGGAAGTCGCTGAAGTAATCAACAAGGCTGTTGTCGGTATGACTAAGACAGGTAATTATATCGTATTTACCAATGCTGCTGTAATCGGCAAGGGAAATTTTGTTGAGAAGAATATCGGGTTAGGGGTTTCAGCTGTTGCGATGGAAAATTCTACAGCCGGAGTTGCTGGTGAGTACTGGTTTGACGGAGAAAAGGTAGATGTGCCTGAGGCTTAACCTAGGTAAAGAGCAATATTTTTAAGATGGCGGTGGGTGATTGCTCACCGCTTTTTTAGTTTATGGAAAAGAACGCATCAAAAATAATAAATGCAGCCGTTTTAGGGAAAGACTTTGAAACGGTGTTTGTAAATGGCAATGTTTATGTGATTTATCCCCCTACGATTCATAAGATAGCAGGGGCAGGATATTATCTCTGTGACTTGAAAGAAGCTGTAACAGTCATGGATATGCTTCGTTCATTGAAAGACGTAGGAACGGCTTCTCGTGCGCTATCATGGCTTATTCAGGGTGATGAGAATCTCTATGAAGAATTGTCGTCCGGTACATTCGATGAAGTAGTAGAAGCTTTAGCAACGGGACTTTCGATGATTTCCGCTGAAAATTTTTACAAGCTGTTAGTTTTAGCCAAGAACGTTGCTCTACTGACAGCAAAGCAACGGTCGTAGGAAACGTCACGTTATTAGGTCAAATTGCTACGTTCATGGAGGTTTTACATCTAAGCTACGATGAAGTTGTATTAAAAATTCCATATCGCAATTTGATTATTATGCAAAAAGATAAATTGCATACGGTTTATGGAGATGTTCTTCAAGAAGTAAATGAAGAAGAGTTTTTTAAGTTAAAAGGCAAGGGTAATCCATTTTAATTTGTTATATTTGTATATGTGAAAATGTTGTATATTATGCTATTATGAAAATTAGAATCGGAGAAAGATTTGGAAAATTGACAGTTGTCTCAAAAGATGAAAATAAAGATAAGGGAGGCTGTATAAAATGGATATGTAAATGTGACTGTGGGAACATTGTTTCTGTGCGTTCTGGATATTTAAGGAATGGTACAACAAAAAGCTGTGGATGTATAAGACGTAAAGTAAAAGATATAAGTGGAGAGAAATTTGGAAGATTGACGGTCTTAGATTTTCACCATAAATATACTGGGCAAAATAGTCATGCTACTTACTGGCATTGCAAATGTGATTGCGGAAAAGAGGTTGTGGTGTCACAAGGGAATTTGCATAGTGGAAAGGTGAGAAGTTGTGGGTGTATGAATGTTGATAGAAGAAAAGAGGCTAATACCACTCATGGGAAAAGCAAAACAACTCGAATCTATACTATATGGGCTGGAATGAAAGATAGATGCTGTAATCCTAAAAATAATTCTTATCGTTATTATGGAGGGAAAGGAGTGCTTGTATGTCCTGAATGGTCTAATGATTTTCTTTTATTCTACAATTGGTCTATGGAAAATGGGTATAATGATAATATGAGCATTGATAGAATTGATTCAAGTAAAAATTATGAACCGTCAAATTGTAGGTGGATTACTTGCAATGAAAATTCAGCTCGGACATGTAGAACCATATTCATAACAGTTGATAATTTATGCCTATCAATAAATGATTGGGCTTCTCGTATAAAAGTTAGTGATACGACACTGACTTCGCGCTACAAAGAGTTTGGGAAAGAATGGTTAGAAGAATCTATCGGAAAGGTTTTAGAATCACACGATAATTCTATCCTATATAAAAATAAAAGATATGCAAGTTCTATTTAGTGGTCGGAAAGTAAAGGTAAGGAATTGGCTAATCGTAGGAAAAAGAAATAGATATGGCGAAATTATCAGAAACTTATTGTATATTTGTTTAACTTTTAAAATTTAAAGCTGAGTCAAAAGAAGAAAAAGTTTGAGAGACCTTGACAATCAACGTAGGAGGATATTTTCTACCTATCTGATGAACGGGGCACAACGAGCAAGGATGGAACGTGCTTACGATAATGTAGCTAATCGAATGACTGCATTTACACGTTCTAAAGGATTAATGGATGGTGGTAGTATGAAATATTACGACCGCAAAGTTTCAGCAAAAGTAAGACAAGGCTCAAAAGGACTTGTTGCTGGGTAAAGATAAAAAGCCGGAGAAATCCGGCTTTATTATTTAAAAATCAAGAACTTTAAGTACGACTGGAACTCCAGAAGGCTTATGTTTTTTAGCTAAATCAGTATATGCAGTCTGTGCTTCAGTTTCTGTATTAAAAAATGCTATATCGTATGGATTCCCGTTCCATGCGCCAAAACCAATTTCCTCCAATCCTGTTCTTGGGTTCTTTACTCTTGATAGCAAATAGATACCGTTTTTGCCATCTTCTACTTTTACAATGTAACCGTTCATAATATTGCCTCCTATTTTTATTGGGTTTATAATTTCTCCGCTAATTTCTTAATATCCTCCTTGCTATTGATTACGTGAGTACTGTCGCCTATGCGGATGGCTCCGACTACTTCGTCGGACGACTTCTCAAAGAGATCTGGAACTTGAACATCCAAAGCAGATGCAATTCGTTCTAATACTTCTACTGAAGGATTGCCATTTATGTGTTGGCTTAATCCAACTCTGGATATTCCCATCTTGTCTGCAAGCTCTTGTACTGTTGTTCCTTGCTCTTTTATAACTTCTTTTATTCGTAAAGCCATAGCTATTCTGATTTTTATTTTATGCAAATATACGTACTTTTAATTATGTAAAGTGATCGCTATTCTTAAACTAAGTTAATGTAAAGTGAAATATTTCTGTTTTATTTGTTTGTTTAAAGCGAACGGTTTACATTTGCATCATAATCATAAAATGATAGATATATGAAACGCTACAATTTATCCCAAATCATGAAAGACGCTCACAGCTTCTTTAGAAGTAATTCAAGAATGGGTAGAACCTTTGGCGAGTGTTTGAAACTCGCTTGGCGTTGGGCGAAAGATGCTATCAAGTTCAAAGAAGAAAGAGAAGCTAAGATAAAAGCTATGTTAGCCAATCAGAAGCCGGTAGAGCGTATTTCTTATAATGATAGTAAGATTACATGGTCTGACTGTTACAATTCAAATAGTAGAGGTTATATGGGTTCTCAATACTGCGGTGATTAAAGGTAGAAAGTATAAACACATAAAATATAAACGAATATGAAAACAGAAGAATTTTTATCCCAATTATTGGGCGTGACAGAAACAAAGGTTTCTAATCATAATATGAATCCTATTGGCTTTGTACACTATGATAAGCCGGATAAAATAGAAAAGCCTGTTCAGCAGCAAATAAACTCTCTTTTGGTTGAGCCCGCTACGGTTGCACTACTTGACGCTCTTAGAGAATGGTTCGAGTTTGAAGCTACTAATTACACTTGTGGCGGATTTGGCTGTCAGAATGACTATGTATTGAAAAGTAAGATTGAAGCTGTTAGGAAGTTATATCCTAAGAAGAAGTAGTTTTCGAGCTACCAAAAATAGATACACGATTATACATAAAGGCAGTCTTAGCACGACTTTAGGGGCTTCCTTTCTCACTCAATGAAAATAGTAAATTTTATATATTTCTGATAGTCAATTATTTAAGCGGTATTTGAATCTCAAGATTTCATTGTTTTGTAAATAGCGTTAGTTGCCTTTATATTTTTGCATCATAATTAAAATCAAAGAGACAATAATTAATTCAATGGAAAAATGAGTATGAAACAGGCTAAAATCAGACCGCCGCCTATGATTTTACAACAATTGATGAATTGTTGGTTATCCGGCAAAAGAAAATTCTTCCCTTACACGATTATAAAATAAGTTTGCAGAGTATTTACGAACCTTTTGCTAATTGTTCGGTCTAAGCACGACACTTTTTAGGCTAAATAGTTGGTTGGTGGTAAATTCGCAGACAGAAATAACCCAGCTATCCTCACGGCTGAAAATATAACCCCGCCATTGGTAAGAAGTGAGGAGCTTGCCTTTGGTGGGGTCTAATTTTTAAAACTGTGTAAAAGTATGAATAATATTCAGATTTTCCAAAATGAGCAGTTCGGAAAAGTAAGAATTGCGATGAACGAGAGTGATGAACCTTTGTTTTGCTTGGCAGATGTTGCAAAAGCACTTGGATATTCAAACCCAGCGAAAGCTGTTATAGACCATTGTAAGGGGGTTACTATTTTGGAAACCCCCACCCAAAGTGGTGTACAGCCTATAAAGTACGGCAAAGAAAGCGAAGTCTATCGTCTAACTATGAAATCTAAATTGCCTGATGCTGAAAAATTTCAAGATTGGGTATGCGATGAAGTCTTGCCATCAATTCGTAAGCATGGTGCATACATGACCAACGAAACACTTGAAAAGGCTCTCACTTCACCCGATTTTCTGATTCAGCTTGCAACCAATCTAAAAGAAGAAAAGCAAAAGCGTATTGAAGCAGAACAGAAGATTCAAAAAGATGCACCCAAAGTTCTTTTTGCCGATGCCGTTTCAACTTCTCAACGTTCTTGCCTTGTGGCTGAATTGGCGAAGATATTGCAACAAAACGGAGTGAATATCGGTCAAAACCGTTTGTTTACTTGGATGCGTGAACATGGTTATCTCTGCCAAAAGGGGCAGTATTATAACCAGCCAACACAGAAATCAATGGAATTGGGATTGTTTGAATTGAAACAGACCTCAATCACTAAACCAGACGGTTCTGTATTGGTAACTACTACCACAAAGGTAACAGGTAAAGGACAAATTTACTTTGTTGAAAAATTCTTGAATAAGGATGCTGCCTAAAAGTAATGCGCACCTCGTTAAATTGGGGTGCGCTATTGTGATTTGCTTTCAAATTAGTATCTTTAACAGCGCTTTCTTCGGGAGGTGCTGTTAATTAATGATTTACTGATTAGGTGTTCGATGCTTTTGAGCGTAAAAGGGCGAGAAATCACCCTTTATTTGTTACTATAATTGTAATATCTCTGCCATTATTATCTATACATTTACGTGAAATAAGCACAACACGGATAGATGGGGTTTCCCATTTGTAGAAATCGCTCAAACAATCATCTTTACTTGTTGCAGACGTATTGGCATCTGATTTAGAAGCAACATCGTTTCCTACATTCTCGGATAAAGAATTTGTGTATTTGTCTATTTTGTCCTTCAATTTTACAAAATCTGTATCTTGTTTATTTTCTTTTTCAAGATAATTTAAAACATAGACATAAGCTCCGTCTTCTTCTTTAGGTGAGACTTTTGAGCCGTAAATGTCTTTTATAGCAGAGTCTATATTTTGATTTGTAGAGCATCCACATAGCAGAGCAATACATAGTATTAGAAATGTTATTTTATTCATGTCCTTACTTATTTTTTGCAAAACTACCAAGAAATCCAATTAGCTCCTAATTATTTTACGACAATTCTACCAATGTCGTGCATCTGCCATCTTAGAAATAGCAAAATAGGCTATCAATATCTACATTTATAATTATTTTACTATAATCGACTGATTGTGACTTTTTCGTTAGTGAAAATATTCACAAAACATTGTATATGTGGTAAATTTATCAAGGGATTCAAGAAATATCAAACCTTTTGCCTATTGTCATGAATTTAATGAGAGAAAATTCTAATAAGGTTTGGATGTAATGTAATTTTGAGTAATTAATAATTGAAAAATAGAATAAAATGGCTAAGCTTTATTTTCGTGTTGGTGCTGATTTTGACAAAGTTATCAAACTTCGTGAAGAAATCGAAAAATTAAAAAATGAGTTGAAAAACATGGACTCAACTCAATCTCCTGAAACTTTTAAAAATTTAAATGTTCAATTAGGGGAAAGTACTAAAAAAATGAATATCCTTATTTCCGAAGCTGCACAAGCTGGAGCAACTATGGAAAATGATTTCAAAAAGGGTATTTATGATGGTGAAAAAGCCGTTAATTCTTTGTCCGAAGAAATCATCAAGCAGAAGAATATTATACGCGAAACGCAGAACGATATATCAATGCTTACGGAGCAATATAGAAAGTTGGGAAAGTATGACCCTAAAAGACAATCTTTGTCGGATGAATTGAAGCGTGCAAAAACGGCACTGGGAGAACAGAAATATGCTCTTGGGGAACTACAATCACAACAGGCTCTTGCAAGATTATCTACCAAAGCTTTAAAAGATGAATACGCCTTGTTTAAGGATGAAAGCAAGGCTGTTATCAATGTCAATGAAGGTGTAGGAGTTTCGTTTAAAAAGATGCTTGCTACTATCGGTGGAATCGCCATGTTAAAGCAGGTCGCTTCAAATGTTGTTTCTACTGCCGGAATGTTTCAAAAATACGAATCGGTTCTTACTAACGCTCTGAATGGTAGCTCAGAAAAAGCGAAAGCATACCTCTCAGACATAAATAGTTTTGCTGCAAAAACGAATTTCCAGCTAAATGAGCTGACGGATGATTTTATAAAGTTCGTGAATCGCGGTGTAACTCCTTCAATGGATGCCATGAGGAAAATGGGAGATTTTACCAATACAGTAGCAAAGCCTTTCGACCAGCTAACAGAGGCGATACTTGATATAAATAATCCAGAGCGTTGGAAAGAGTTCGGTGTTCGTGTTCAAACAGAAGGGAATAAGATTAAACTCTCATTCCGTGATATGACAGTGGAATGTGATAGAACGGTGGAATCTGTGATGAAAGCTGTTGAGCAGTTTGGCTCAATGAAAGGTGTAGAAGGCTCTACGGAGGCTATTTCAAAGACGATTGAGGGGCAAATGTCAAACTTGGAGGATACGATAACTACTGCTTTGGCTGAGATTGGACTTGCTAATCAAGGTTTGATTTCTGGAAGTATATCTGCTGTCGATACTATCGTTAAGAACTACGACATTATAGGTAAGAGTATATTGGCTCTTATTGAAATTTACGGTGTTTATCGAGCTGGGCTACTGATAAATACTATTGTTGAACAAGGCTCTGTGAAGTCTATATGGGCGAAGATTGCAGCCTCCAAAGCCGCTACTATCGCTCAAGCTGCATATAACAAGGTTCTCGCAATGAATCCTTATGTGGCTGTTGGTATGGCTGTCGTTTCTCTCGGTGTTGCTATGCGGACATTGGCGGATAATACATCTGCGGCAGAAAAAGCACAGAATAATTTTAATGATTCTATTGAACATCAGAAGGATTTGCTTGAGAAATTGAAACGTGATATAGACCAGTATATTACTATTGTTCGCGATGAAACTTCATCTCAATATGACAAAATTAAAGCGTATGAGCAATTGAAAGAACTTATGCCTGTAGTTTTCTCCAATATGGATATTGAGAAATTGAAACTCATGAATATTCTTTCTCTTAATGAGCAAATCTCCAATGAAATCGCTAATAGAGAAAGAATTGGCGCAAAAACAAGCCTTGTTCTCCGGGAAAAAGAATTGGAAAGTGTTTCTTTAAGGCTTGATAATGCAATAGAACGTCAAGCGCAATCTCCTACTGCACAAAATTCGGCTGTTATAGATAAGTTGCAAAATGAGAAGAAAAGGCTTGAAAAGGAGGTTGAACTTGCTAAAAAGAATGTTGATAAAATTATTGAGTTACAAAACAAAACGGATAAATCTGATACAAAATCAGAAACTAAAAATAAATCTTATTGGACTAACCAAAAAAAAGAAGCTGAAACTGCCTTAAATTCCATTGCATCTGCCCAAAAGAAATTGATGGACGCTGGTAAGTTTGATGGCATAGACGATACCATTGTAAAGAGTTACAAGGATAATGTAAAAAAGCTAAAAGAAGCCGAAAAAGAACTGAAAGTTTACGATTCGTCTTCCAAGCAGGAAAACCAAGCCGACAAGCTCCGAAAAGAACAAGAAAAGCTCAATGAGCAACTTCTCTCCCTACGCAGGAAGAACCAACAGGACGAAATCAATTTGATGGAAGAAGGGACAGAGAAGAAACTTCATCAGATTAATTTGGATTATCAGAAAGAGTTTGATGCCATCAAGAAGCAACGCAAAGAATGGGAGAATGCTCAAAATGGAAAACTGACCGAAGAGCAAACTTTAGTCATTACCTTAAGAGAAGAGTTAGCAGGCAAGAAGAAAGACAGTGATACAAGTAAAGTCCATGAAGAGGAAGTAAAGGAATATCAAAAGCTGTTGTCTTCATATCAGGATTATCTTGCCAAGCGAAAAAATGCGGAAGATAAGTTTAATGCCGACCGGAAGAAATTGAAAGATGGTGGAGCTTCTGATGTTCAAATAAATGAATTGGAGTATCAGCGTGACGAAACTCTACAGTCTATAGATAACGAGTTCGCTATGCGTGAAGATTCCTTTAAGGCATGGGCAGACGATATAGCTGATCTTAGTTTGGAAAAGCTGCGTGAATTGCTTGTTCAAGCAGAACAAGAATTACAACGATCTGAATTTCTCAATCCAAATGATTCCCAATTAGCAGGACAAAGAGCAAAAGTTACCTCGCTGAAGAATACTATCAGTGAGAAGGCTGCAAAAAACAATACATCGCCAGATAAACGTAGTAAAAAGGAATGGCAGGACTTGTATAACACACTTTCAAAAGTAGAGAAGGAATTTGATGAAATAGGAAGAACAGTTGGCGGTACAGTCGGGGAAATCATATCTGCCGCTGGAACTATTACTACTTCAACTCTGCAAATGATTGATGGTATCACAACTCTGGCAAATAGTTCATCTGATGCAATGGCAGGAACAGCGCAAGCTGCATCTAAATCCATCCAAGCGGTAGAGAAAGCATCTGTCATTCTCGCCATTGTCGGTGCTGCTTTACAAATAACAATGAAGATGTTTGATTTATTTGGTGGTGATGATACAACAGAGAAATATGAAAAGACAAAAGAAACTTATGAATCTTACATCAATATCTTAGACAAGGTTATTGACAAGCAACTTGAATTAGCAGAATCCTTATCTGGTGATAATGCAAATGCTGCCTACGAGAAGGCTATTGAACTTGTCAAGACACAGAGCGATGCTGCACGAGTATTGGGTAAACAGTATCTTAATTCCGGTTCTTCGTGGAAATCTCACTCAAAAGGATACAGCGAAGTGGATGATATGTCTTGGGAAGGATGGAATGATGCGGCAAAAGCATTAGGTATGTCTGTTGATCAGTTTAAGAGTAAAATGGGAGGACGTATGGAAGGTCTTTTTGATCTTACTGATGAACAGCTTGAAAAACTACAAGCAGAAGCGCATATATTCTGGGCTCAATTAGATTCTGATACTCAAAATTATGCTAATCAGATAGCGGAAGGCGTTGGAAAAGTAGCGGAAGTTATGGAACAGCGAATGACTGATACAACCCTCATAGACGTTGATACCCTTCGTTCCGATTTTCAGGACTTACTCACTGATATGGATGCCAATTCTGCCGATTTTGCAGACAACTTTGAGGAATATATGAGGAATGCTATCCTAAATTCTATGTTGAAAGAATCCTATATGGGTAGGTTAGAGGAATGGAGAAAGAAGTTTTATGCTGCTATGGACGATGGTGTGACTGAACAAGAGTATAACGATTTAAAAGAGGAAGGGCAACAGATTGCTGATGATATGAAAGCTGAGCGTGAAGCAATGGCTGATATGTTTGGTTGGAAATCTGAATCTTCTTCGCAGGAAGCAACTGCTAAAGGATTTCAAGCTATGTCTCAAGATACTGGGGACGAACTTAACGGACGTTTTACTGCATTGCAAATATCTGGAGAAGAGATAAAGAATCAGAATACCATTCAATCCCAATCTCTTAATCTGCTTACCGCCAAGGCTGATACAATTCTTTCCATAAATACAGAGACAAGAAACATAGCGGATGATACACGGGACTTGATAGCACAATCCTATCTTGAACTGGTACAGATTTCAGAGAATACAGGTAATTCAGCTAAATATCTGAAAGATATTAAAGCAGATATGGCAGAGGTTAAACGTAATACATCAAAATTATAAACTATGGCAGATTTACTTATAAATGGCAAAGACGCTTACATTACATGGGGTGTAAGAATGGGAGAGGGGGTTCTTGATGTACTTGGTGCACCGTCACCTATGAAGGAATTCATAGAGAACAAAAGTCGCTTGGAGCACGGAAAACGTTTGATAGTTACAAACCCAAAGTTGGATGAACGGGAGATAACGCTCTCGTTTACTATTGAGGGAATTTCTCAAACTGATTATCAAACAAAGAAAAAGGCCTTCTTTGAAGAATTATATAAAGGTAAAGTTGATGTTAATATTCCTGCTAACAGCAGTGAGATTTATCACTTGATATATTTAGGGAAAAGTGTCACCTATGCGCAAAGTTTCGATCGTACATTTGGAAAGATCTCAATGAAGTTTTGTGAGTACAATCCGGCAAAACGTGATGAATAGCAAACTTTCTTTCCCTTGTTTGTAATGGAAGCTCTAATTTTTAGGGCTTCTTTTTTTTATCTCCGAACTTTGGTGTCATGATACACATCAAAGATATATCTGGAAATATTATATTATCAGTTTCGATCTCTCAAGAGTGTGAACATGTAGAGGAACTGATGAAATCAGACTACATACAACTGTCATGGAGTTCTGATAATAGTGATACTATTCCTGCCGGAAGTTATATCGAATATAAGGGTGAGAAGTATTCTCTTCTTGAACCTTATTCTCCTAAGCAAAAAGATGAAGCGGAGTTTATTTATCAGCCACAGTTCCAATCTAAGATAATGATATGGGGTAAGACTCCATTCTTTATGTATACATATACAGATGATGTGATAACTAATCGTGAACCCGATTGGAGTCTTACTGATAATCCCGCTAACTTTATGTCTGTTGTGGTGGATGCCATCAAGAATGAGACAGGTGAGATTTGGACTTATTCGGTTGAGTCGTCATTGCCTGCATCCACGACTCAATCTTTTCAATCTATTGATATATTTTCTGCATTAAACCAAATTGCAAATGCTTTTGAGACGGAGTGGTGGGTTGATAAGGTTAATAAGGTGATCCATCTTTCTAAAGCGTCTCATGGCGATCCTGTAGTTTTGGAGGTAGGTGAAAATGTAAACACTCCCTCTGTGACTTCCAGTAAGGAAGGATATTATACCCGTTTTTATGCTTTTGGTTCTACTAGAAATATTGTACAAGATTATAAAGGGGCTAACGTAAATAACCTTGTAAATAAACGTCTGACTCTTGATCCTGTTAAATATCCGGGGGGATATAAAGACATACGCGACAATCTTTCATCGGATGAGATATTTAGTAAGGTTCTTATACTTGATGATATATACCCATCTTCTAAATTGAAGATAAGTGATGTACGTGTACGATTGATGTGGACAATAGATCCGGATACAAAAGAGAAAGTACAGATTGGTACAGACAACGAGGGGAATCCGATATATGATCAATATGCCATTTGGTATTTTCAGATTCCTGGATTTTTCTTTGATAATACTGCGTATGATAAAGATACCAATCCGCAAGGAATGCTTATTCCCGGGAAAACGTTGTCTGCTCATTTTCAAAATGGTCCTCTTTCCGGACGTGAATTTGAACTGAAGTATCATGATAAAGCTGAATCAGTAGATAGTGCAGATGGAGCTCCTATTCAGATAAAAAAAGGAGATTATGAGATTCTTTTTGTTAAAGAGGATTCTCTTGTAATCCCTATGATAAACAACCTTGTTCCGGCTGATGGTAATGAAGTTGTTCTTTTCAATATCCGCATGCCAGAAGAGTATACTACATCGGCTTATTTAGATTTAGAGTCAGCTTTAAACAAGGAGATTGAACGCCTGTCGTCTGACTTGAACAATTATCAATTCAATTCTAATCCTGTAGCTTTTGATAATTCTAATCCAAAATTATCATTAGGTCGGAATATTACCTATAAAAATGGTACTTATTCTTATTCAACTCGTGTTATAAAACTTGTTACAAAGTTAGACTTTGAAATTGAGCAGACTATTACAGTTGGTAATGAACAGATAAAAGGTAACACGCAAGAAATAAAAGAGGAAATAGCTTCCGCTAATAAAGATATCAATTTGTTAGCTATCTTGAATAGTACTACAAATTCTTTGACTCAGGCTTATAGTCGTACCCAGCAATTGATGCTTGAAGGTTTTGCATCTATTAAGGACATGTGGAAATTTGATCCCGATAATGCTGATACGATTTTTTCAAAGTATAATGTTTACTCAAAAAAAGCTTTGTCTGCTAAGGGATTGGCTGAAGGTTCTGGTGGAAGTGGCGGTGGTGCTTCTGCTCTTTATCAATTGGTGGATGTCATTGCAAATTCTACAGGTACAGGAGTCGAAGGGGCCGTAGATGGCTCTATTCTGAAATACGATGCCTTAGCCAATAAATGGAAAGCAGGAGAAGCTGGATTGAATGAAAAACAACTTGCTTTCTATCTGTCTACAAACAACTATGCCAAGAAATCAGATATTCCCTCGTTGGCCGGGTATGCCACAGAAAAGTGGGTTACGGACAAAGGCTATCTCACAGCTACTGTATCCGATAAAGCAAAGTGGAATGCCGCTTACGGTTGGGGCAATCATACTTTAGCCGGTTATGCAAAACAGACAGATCTGAATACCGTTTCGGATAAGCTAAACAGTTTTTTGTCCGGAGAAAGTATATCGGATACCATCGATAACTGGAAAGAGTTTCAGAAGGTATTCGAGAACTTCCCCGATTCTGCCAACATGGTTGAACTCCTTCGGGGAAAAGTAGATATCACAACCTCCGTCAAGGCCGGTACAGGTCTTACCGGTGGTGGACCATTGTCTAAAGATATCACACTCTCATTAGGTGAGACTGGTGTTTCTGTCGGAACATATACAAAACTAACTGTTGATAAGTATGGCCGTGTTACTTCCGGCACATCTTTGATTGCATCTGATATTCCGTCTTTAGCAATCAGTAAGATCACAGGGCTGCAAGACGCTTTAAATAGTAAACTAAACTCTAATGATTTTCAGAGTAAGTTTGACGCAGCCATAGCAGCCTGGTTTGTACGCGATGAAGGTAATAAGGGAATTCGCCCTGCTGCATATAAAGGTGAAGAGGTCGGGTTCTACAGTAACACTTATCTTTCTGCAAAAGGCCGTGCAGCCGGTTCCGGTGGTGGCGGAGGAGGTGCTTCTGCATTATACCAATTGTTAGATGTTATTCCTAATGCATCCGGTACGGGAGTTGAGGGGGCTGTCGATAAAAGTGTATTGACTTTTGATGGGACATCCGGGAAGTGGAAAGCAGCCAAAGGGCTTGATGAAGCCGCATTGGGAGATTATTTAACCACCAATAAATATGCAACCCAAGGTTGGGTATCAAGTCAAGGATATCTTACCCAGCATCAATCTTTGGCAAACTATGTTACGCTAAATACTGATCAAAATATTACAGGTATTAAAACTTTTGTTGGTAATAATTTTAGTTTTTATCATACAGATGGTAATTTGAATATAGTACAAAAATCTTCTTATACAGGTGGTTGGGCAAGAGGTCTTAATTTTAAAAATGATAATGATGCTCAATACGCTGTTATTGGTGGATATGGAAACGCAAATACATTTAATTATGTATATATTGGACAATCTTATTATAGTAGATGGATTACATTTGCTTCAACAGGTGTAAAAAGTAGTGTAGATTTAGAAGCTACTAAATTTAAGAAAACTGGCGGTACTTCTGCTCAGTTCTTAAAGGCTGATGGAAGTATAGATAGCAACTCTTATCTGACAACTGTTTCTGCATCTTCTACTTATGTACGTAAAGCAGGAGATATCATGACCGGTGCTTTGACTGTTCCCAATCTTGTTATAAGTAGTACTGATGGAGTGAAACATATTGCTTTCAGTAGAGGTAGTTATAATTATATAACAACTCCTGCAAATTCTTTATTAGCTTTTGTAATGAATAATAAGGTTACTGATCCTAATAATGCAGATTTCATCATTACAAACAACGGGATATATTCCGGAGGCACGGGAATTGTTACCAATGGAACTAATGCCCACAGATGGTCTAACGTATATTCTGTTCTTGGTAATTTTAGTGGTGTTATTACCGCGGGGAGTAGTATTAATGCAGCTGGTACCATCAATTCTGGTGCAAACGTTAATGCTGAGAATTATATTGTCACCAAAAAGGGTTGGTTTCAGAATGATTTAGTCGGAGGCGGATTGTATAACAAAGGCGGTGATGCACGTTGGTTCTATGACGGCTTTCAGTGGTACGCTGATAAAGCAGTTCTTTCCATATCAACAATCACAGGGACAAGGTTAGTATCTAATATTGCTAATGGAACTGCACCTCTTATTGTTAGTTCTTCCACAATGGTTAATAATTTGAATAGCCAGTATTTAGGTGGATACGATAGAGGCAGATATGTATATCATAATGCTTATAGTAATACTAATGGTTGTCTTGTTAGATTAACTGCCCGTGCCACAGAAGCATGTATGATAACCGTACATATTATTGGCAATTCGTATAATGCAAAAAATGTACCTATTGATACAACTATTCAGTTCTACAATTACCCACCGGAAAATAAGATAGTTAATCCATCTGCCGTTCATAATGGATATAATTTTGGCAGCATAGACGTTTTTAATTACGACGGGCAAGTATATCTCTGGTTTAAACAGACGGGGCTTTATCAATCTTTCAGTATAATTGCCAGATATACAAATGGTAATGGTAATTATTATGGAGTTAATGTAGTAGAAAGTATTACAAACGCTGCTAAGCCTACAGCGGAAGTTACAAGATCAGTAACTATAACTCCTTCTGTTTCTGCGTTGCTTACTGATAATGTCGCTTCTGCTACAAAATTAGCTAACAGTAGGAGAATATTCGGACAGTTATTCGATGGTACTACTGATGTATCTGGAGAAGCGTCTGGGGTTACGAGAGTTAGTAATACTTCTGGTTCTAATTTATTCTTAGGCAATAGCGACAATACAGGGTTTGTACAAACAAGCAATATGTGTGCAAGCACTGGTACTACATATTGGTCTTTAAGAACAACAGGAGTTGGACATTTTAGAAGAATAAATTTAGGCGATGTAGAAAATGATGACTCAAATTATAGATTAGCCATAGCAGGAAATGTATATATAAATGGTCATATAATATCTCCATTTTATCGTATTAATTATAGTAATACTAATCCGTATTATAGCCTTACTAAAGGTGATTTAACAGCGCATTTCCAAATATCTGGTGAAAAAGCGTATGTAGGATTTGGAATTAATGGAGCAATTAATATAACTCAGGATGGTAAGGTCGGTATCGGTCTTGGTGCTACTACGCCCTCATATAGATTGCATGTAAACGGCGACTCATATTTTAATGGAAGTTTGATCATCAGTGCCAACAATGGAAAGAAATATCGAATCTCTGTGAACGAAGATTATAATGGGTTGGTAATATCAAGAGAAGATGGTACAGTTGCTAATCTTGTATCAACTGGTGGTATGTCTGCTAAGGGATATGCTTCAGGCTCAGGCGGCTCAGGCGGTGGACTTATTCAAAATGTGTATGGGTATGATGATCTTGGCAAATCATATAGTAGTACTGATTACACCAACACTTTCAATGCAGATACAACTAATAGACTTGCTGCTCGAATAGCTTCATTAGAGGGAGGAAGTGCCTTAAACTTTGTGACTGCCGGCACAGGGGAATTTTTAAAATCGGTTAGTAAAAGCGGAACTACTGTTACTTTTACTAAGGGAACGCCTAATTATATCAATTCTTCTACAACAGAACGTGGCGTAAAGCCTAATGCCACAGGAAATGGTCTACTTAAATTGTATTTTTTAAATGGTACACAATCAGGCATAGGCACAGGTACTTATTATGATGCTTTATACCTAAGTAGTTATGTAGATAATTCTGGTGGTGGTAGTAATCTTATTACTTTTAATAAAAGTAACGGTGAAATGGCTATTCACTATCAAGCGTTCGGTGCTGCTGCATGGGGTACTCGTCGTGTTGTTCTTGACAGTGGTAATTTTGCTAATTATGCTCCTACGAAAACTGGTGGCGGTGCATCCGGTAGTTGGGGTATTAATATTACTGGTAATGCCACTACTGCCAGTTCTGCTACGACAGCTAATAGTTCCAATGTCTTAACTGTTACCACAAACTTTGATCCTGCAAATTTAGCAGTAGACACATTGAAAGTAAAGGCATACGATAGTTATACTATTGCCAACACTCCTTCTACTTATGGAAATGTACTTGAAATAAATGGTATTTCGGGGCATTGGAAACCTCAATTGTGGTTTGATGGAAGTTCTACCGGTAGTGTCAGACATAGAAACAGAAACTATAACGCTACTTCATGGGGAGCCTGGTATACATTATTAGATACCAATAATTATGCTGCTACTCTTAATAGCACTTATGTAAGAAAGTCTGGTGATACTATGACTGGTGGTTTAACTATTAATGGAAGTATTATTTTAAATACTGATTGGATTAGATTTAATAAGAATACTATTGGATTATATTCCGAAACAGGTGATGCAAGATGGCTTTATAATGGTACTTCTTGGGCGGCTGATAAAGCTATTACTTCTACGTCTACTATTACAGGTACAAGGTTAATATCCAATGTAGCACAGGGTACATCTCCTTTAGTAGTTACATCTACCACTCAGGTAACTAATCTGAATGCTGATTTACACGATGGTTATCATGCAAGTGAATCCTCTATTGTAAGTAGTATTGTGGCAAGAGATTCTGCCAGACGTGTTTATCTTAGTTATATTAATAGTGATACAAATAGAGGTGAAAATGGTGTATTAGATCAATTCATATGTACTAATAGTTCTGATAATTTCTATCGTAAATATAGTAGAGATTATGTAAGAGTACGATTAAATGATTTTATTAATAATTGCAAGACATTAGATTTAACTTCATTGGATCAGAACACTTATTACCCGTGTAGTGTCACTATTAGTGCCAAAGAACCTACTACCATTAATATCTTTGTTTCTCTCAACAGTGGTAGTAAACCATCATGGTCTACACATACGAACGGTTTTACCATGAATTTAAGTTGGCAAGTGTTTGGCGGTGGATGGGGAACTACTGCAATTCAGAGAAAAATATTTAATTACTATGTTTCCAGTGTTACTACCGGTGTTCAACCTTGTGGTGGAATTGAACAAAACGCATATGCATCTACTGAGATTGTTTACTTAAGAGGTGGGGCTAAGTATCTATATACAATAAGCAACTCAACTTCTGCTATCGCTATAAATACAAACGGATACAGTTGGTCAAGCGGCAATTATAGTTATTCTGCTCCTACTATGTCTGCACCTAAGAAACACCCTTCATTATGTTATGAATCAAATTCTATGTTAGGGTCTTATAATATTTATTGTGCATACTTACAAGTTGATGATATTAAGGTTAATGGTACTGTTACGGCTGCAACGTATAAGTCTGGAAAAAGCATGTTTCAGGACGGGCAACTGGAATTATCAGGTGCAACTCCTTACATTGATTTTCACTACAATAATTCTACGGCTGACTATACACACAGAATTATAGCTGAGACAGCAGATCGGTTAAATATTACTACAGGTCTGCAAGTAAATGGAGTATTATACGGAAAAGATAAATTGAATATAGGAAGTACTATGCTTTCTGGTGTTAAGCCAACTACGACCAACACAATAACTAATGTATTTAATGCATCTACTGTATTGGCAATGGAGCTTTATACTGTGAATAAGGATAGCGCGCAACCTTTATTTAGATGGGCTAATAACATATCTACTGGATATACGACAAGATATAGCATCGGTTCTGTAAGAGCTGTAGGCGATGGCTTTGGTCAGTTAAGACTTTGGGTTGGAAATAATGATGTAGGAACTACCGGAAATTGGTTTGCTCTTAATAACAATGGAGTTGTTTCCACGTCTACTACTTATTTTGAAACATCCAATACCGGATTTAAAACAGGAAGTGTTGTATTTAGTAATATTAGTAGTAGTATTGCAGAAATATCTTCTGCGACTAATGAATTGATTATTTCCGGTTATTCTTCAATGCAGGTAAATGATAGAAGTTCTGGTACTGGAAGAGCAATTCCTACTTCTTGGGCTTGGAGAGCTGGTACTGTTGCTAATTGGGCTACATTTAGTTTGGGAAGTCTTAATGCTTATGGTTCAATTTATACTACTGGTAATATTACAACCGATGGAACAGCTAATATAACAAGAATGCTAAATGCAAATGGAGGATTAACGGTTGTAGACCTTGCCCTATTTAACGATGATTTACAAGTTGATGGCTATTCTTCTTTTAATAGTGATGTTACTATTAATGCTAATTTAGGCATGAGAGGCACTATTGATTTAATAGGTGGAACAATCAGAGGTGATTCAAGCAGTAAGATAATATGCGATGGTATCGGCATTTCGGCAGGCAATAAAGAATCTGGGTGTATAATTTCCGGTAATCCTTCTTCCTGGAACATCGCTTTCGACCACAACGATATTCAGGCCCGTAACAACGGTATCATGTCTGTATTGTATCTTAACGATTACGGCGGTGACGTGTCTATCACAAATGCATCCTCCGCCTATGGTGTGAAGATCTTGTCTACTAAAGCATCCACAAGTTATAGTAATGGAGCATTGACCGTAGGCGGCGGCATCGGTGTAGGTGGAAGTATCTATACACGTGGAAACGTAATTGCTGACGGTGGCATAAGTGCTAAATCAGCATCTGATCAACGTCTGAAAACAAACTTTGATAGGAATGTTCGATACGACGAAAGGCTGTTGTCTTTAGGCTGTGTACTTGATTATAGTTATAATGATCTCGCCTTGCAACGTGGCGAAGGTGGGGTTGACAGAAAAAGGCATACAGGACTCATATATCAAAATGTAGAGAAAATCATGCCTCATATTACATATAAGTCAGCAGATGGCTACGGCTCGATCAACTATATATCACCTGACTTTATAGCCACGATTGCCGGTGCTACACAACTCAATACATTGGGACTAAGATCAGTCGTAAGAAATGCCGCAAGCCTTGAAAAAAGAATCAGTTTATTAGAGAAAGAGAATGATAAACTTAAGTCAGAGATAAAGAGATTAGGAGGTAGAATATGATAAAAAGAGTGTTAGTCGTATATGGCAATCTATATATAGATGTTATAGATACAGAGAAGATATACGCCCAGGGAGGAAGCATCATCAAGACTTCTAAAGAGATGATACAAGGTTTCCTCAAAGATTTTAATTCTTGTGATGTGAAGATTGCCTATAGTAATGTAAGGTATACTAATCTTATCATTGAGAATAATGTACAGATGTTCATATATGCAACCGGAAGCATTAACATGGGAGAAGTTGTTACCGCCCGTATGAGATCTATTAATTTGCAGGAAGAGCATATAGAACAATATACTGCTTTCTATGCACTTTCCTACAATGTCATCAATGCCCCCATTAATCTTTCAGAACCATACCAGGTTATTGGATTAGGGCAATACAACGGTTTTTGGGATACAGTATATGTAGCTAATTCAATTAAAGTAAATATACTTAGCAAGCATAAGCCTGTCGAAAGTAATAACCCTGCCATGGATATTGGAGTAGGTAACAATTACCGGGGAGAAAGCGGGCGATTGGGAATGTTACCAATATATACCGGATTACCAGCTTCCGGAGAAATCAATTCCGGTTTGATAGATACCATAACCCACGTTTGGCAAAAGAACACCCTTTTGCCTTGGGGACGTTTAACGGATTTTGAAGGCTACTGTCATAGCGACGATTATACTTCTATAGCCGGACACAGACACCTGATATCGGTAGATGGTTTTGATCCTAAGTTCCAGATTACGTTAGAAGATGTTGTCGTTCCTCCTAAGATTGCCTTGTCTTGTTACCAGGGCACTAATGATGCATTATTAAGTATTAAGGATATATTGGGAGAGTATTACGATGCAGCTTACCTGACTTGTGTCGTCTACAATAAAACAAAGAACATAATACATAATTATAAGGATTCAGTACTACTGAAGAACAGACCGGAGACATTTGCTTTCTATCCTAATATAAGTTCCGATCACAAATGGATTGACTTTAACGACGAAGTCCTTATTGCCGTATGTATTACTTCCACCAACAGAGTGTATTCCATAAAGGCATATAATGTATCCGGCTATGAGGTGAAGAAGGAATACACTTCAGAGGTTTATAGAGCCTTAGACCTTCCGGGGCTGTATGTAGATTACACTGAGAGCTCCCAAGTCAGAACCTTAGAAATGGATAGTGTCCGCGAGTTGGTTTTCAATTTCTACAATAACAGCGATGTTGCTGTTCAATCTCCGGCTAAAGTCAAAATAGTCGTTCAATCAACTGCAATTGTAACGCAGTTATCCTACTATAATACTCAGATCATAGAACTTAATAATCAAGGTACCATACAGCCTTATGATTTCCGATATCAGACGGCTAAGGTCTCAACAGCCGGCTTTGGCATGTACTTCGCAAATACAACTTTGCAGAATCCCCGGTCCTGGACCATGTTCATCTACACGGTTGATTCAAACAACAATGAAGATAAACTGATAGGTGTGTACAATAGAGACGATTACAGAGGCGAGTTGTATCCAAGTCTGAATCATGCTACCTTCTTAAACGACGACAGCTTGACCTATAGGAAGTCATTGCAATACAGTAATAACATCTGGTACTGGCAGTTTACGGTTCTTCCGAATACGACCCATGAGAATTATAAAGTATGGTTTAAACTTAATGATCAAAAGACAGGAGAGGACTTCTTGCAATGGCAGGAAACAATAACCGTAACGAAAGGCAAGACTCAAACTTTCGGAGGTTCTTTTACCCAGACTGAACATTATATGAACCCTGCAACAGCTGTTATAAATGTTCAGGTTCAGGTATAAGCAAGGAAAAGATATTAACGTAGATATATTATATTATTAACTCATTAAACTAAAGAAACAATGAATGTAACAAAAGGTAAGAGCATTAGCGCAAAGTATAGCTTTAATGGTCAAGACAATGGATTTAAACTGAGTGCTGACTGTGAAAGTAGAGAAGGCAGATTGGCAGTCGTTGAAAACGGGATAATAGTCAATGCTGAGAACGTCCAGATTGGATCGTTTGGTCAGCACGATCAAACATTGACTTCAAATTTCTACGATTCCTCTCAGGCAGTTCCTGCTATTAGTGCAATAACAGGGTTTATTACCGCTGTCGAAGAACAGTTCGCAGCTGAATTGTAAACAAAGTAATTAACCGGGGCGGTCCTGTATCGTCCCACTTTAAAAAGAAAATTTAATCAATAATCAATTAAAATATAAAGTTATGAAATACGCAGAAATTTTCAACAAAGCAGCTATCGTCAGAAACATTCCTCTGATATGTGAAGGAAGAGAGTTACCTTCCGGCATGAATGCCATTGTGGTTTTAACCCGTGTACAGTATGATAAGCATATGCATGCTTTTGAAGAAGAGATGAAGGATGTTCTGGAAAGCTTGAAAAAAGAAGGATTCGACGAGCGTTCAGAAAGACAGGAACGCCTGAAAGACATTGATTCCCGTGCAGAAGCCGCGAAGAAATGGAAAAAGGGCGATAAAGATGAAAATGGCAATCTTATCGAGAAACCGGCTGCACCAACTCCGGAAGAGCTTAAAGAAGCTGAAGAAATTCGTAAAGAGAAAGATGCCTATGACGAGGAGCTGGAAAAGCTGGACTCTGATTACGGTGAAGCTCATGATAAAAAAATGATGGAAGAGGTCGAATTTAAAGAACGTAAATTCACTGCTGAACAGTTTGAGGCAATCATAAAGATGATCGGTGTTGAGGGTGATATCGAGGTTAATGGAGTAAAAAAGTCTAAAACTCACTTCATTAACATGATTGGGGCCTTGTTCGTAGAATAATCTTTCGTTGCCCGTCCGGATTAAAATTCTCGACTGGGTAACACATAATTAATAAATAAATATGATGGAGTATTTTAAAAGCATGATTATCGGATTGATAACTGGCGTAGCCGCTTATCTTAATCCCATTTCCGGAGAGATAAAAAGCCTTGTAGCTGTGTTTGCTCTCAACTTCTTATGCGGACTGTTAACCGCATTACTTATAAATCACGAAAGCTTTTCTTTCAAAAAAGCATGGCGGTGTATTTGTGAGGCAACCATCTTCTTTGTGTTGGTATGTTGTATCTACTTTATCGGTGAACACAAAGGCAATCCGAGTGGGGCGTTACAATGCGTGTCATTCATTACGTATAGCGTGTTCTACTTTTATGGGGTGAATATACTTCGTAATATCAAGACGCTATTACCTAATGATAGTATTGGGTATAAGGTTGTTGCATTCCTACACTATGTGTTGAGTATAGAATTCATAAAGCATATACCTTATTTAACCAACTATCTACAGAAAGGAGAGGTAAAAAATGAATAAAATAGACTCTATCATTATCCACTGCTCGGCCACACGTGCCGGGCAGGATCTGCGTGCAAAAGACATTGATCGTATGCACAGACAGAGAGGCTTTTCCCAGATCGGTTATAACTTCGTAATTGATCTCGATGGTACTGTAGAGAACGGTCGCCCACTCTCTATTGATGGTGCACACTGCAATACGAAAGGATTCTCCGGGGTGTCATACAACAAACATAGTATTGGTATCTGCTACATTGGCGGACTGGATGCAAACGGACATCCGGCTGACACTCGTACCGAAGCACAAAAGAACTCTCTTCGTGATTTGGTTGCAAAGTTGTGTAAGGAGTATCCTATCATTGAATTGTTAGGTCATCGGGATACATTTCCTGACCTGAATGGAAATGGCGAGGTTGAACCGGCAGAGTATATCAAGGCTTGCCCGTGTTTTGATGTAAGGAGTGAGTTCAGTAACTTTTTACGTAATGTAGTAGTGAAACCATGAAAGATTTAGCAAAGATGTGTTTAACGGCTATAATTAGTCTGTTAGCAGTAATTGTCTGTTGTTTTGTGTGTTCTTCTTGCCAGGCTTCTCGGAATATGGAGATTCAAAAGCATATTGATTACTCCGGTGATTTTAATCAAATTCAAAGTGTTATTGAGTCACTGCGAGCGGATGTTAGTAGGCAAACGAAGATAACGAATGACCGGCTAAGTAATCTAAAGTTGGAAAACAAGACTGTTTATTTGTCTGCTCCGGATTCAACCGGTAAACAATATCCAGTTAAGGAAAGTACTACTACTGCATCTAAACAGGAGCAGGAAAGAACAGAAGTTAATGAAACATTATCTGTTACTTTACAGCAGCTTTCTAATAGGCTGGATACGCTGAGTAATAAGGTCGATGCTGTATTAAATCAGAAGGAAAAAGTAATAGAACTGTCGTGGTGGGACTTGCATAAAGATGAGGTATATTACTGTATTATTGGTTTGTTAATTGTGGGATGGCTGGTGAGTGGATTAATAAGGAAGTAATTTTTACGTTATAGAAGCTTACTTGTAGCGACAAGTGGCAGCCTCGGTTCTTCGGAATCGAGGTTTTTAATTTGATTATTTTAAAGAATGCTTTTTTAATATCCAAATAGTGATTATATTTGAAAACTGACAATATTATTCTTTATTGAACTATTGGATTTTAATTTATGGTTAAAATAAAAAGATATGTAAAAGATTGGCTTGTTTGGGTAATTGTTATTTCTATATTGTTCATAATAGCTATTGTTTTTTTCTATTTTATTCAAACAGGTGGAAATTTTGAGGACAAAAAGACTAACTGGGGGGGAGTTGGGAAGTTTATTAGGAGCGATTACCGGATTAATAGCTTTTGTTGGAGTTCTTTTTACGTTGAGACAGAATAAACAGCAATTTTTAAATAGTGAAGATAGGTCAGTTTTTTTTGAATTGCTTAGAATATTCATCTCATACCGGGATTCCTTAAGAGTGAGAAGACATAATTGGAAATACGACGATAAACAATGTCAATGGAAGAAGACTTCATGCAATGAAATTTGTACGAATGAAAAAACTTACCAGCAGATTTGTTTTGAGTTGCACTATACATTTTATATGGAAATAAGAAGAGGGATTCCAGAGCATTTTTCCAAAGATGAGTTCAAAAGGAGAATTGTTCCTCAAAGCATAACAATGGAACAATACCTATTGACGTATAGTAGTTTAGTTGTTGCTATCGATAATATTTATTCTGAATATAGTTGGAGCAAGTGTGGAGGAGCAAGCATTGTGAATCCAATACCTGCCAATGCTTATGATTACTTATGTCTGTGTACGATTAAAATTTATTTAGAACAGAGTAATCTCAAACCAATAGCTGAAGCCTGTACTAAAGCTGCCAATACTTGTTTTGCTCCATATAAAAATCAACTTGGTACATATTTTAGGAATGCTTACTATATTTTGGAAATGGCTTCGGAGTTCAACTCACCTAAAAATTACTCAAAGATATTTCGGGCACAACTATCAAAAGATGAACTAACTCTACTATTTTTCAATTCATTTAGTTCGCTATCAACTCCCAAGACACGAGAATTATACTTGAGTGCTGATCTATTCAATAACCTTGAATTAAAAGATATACGATTGCGGGAGGGGATAAATGATGAGTCTGTATCTCGTATGGAGTATCTAAACTTTCCATCCATTTTGTCTCAAACTGTGGTTGAAAATGAATATGTTTCCTGTGACCTTCTAAAGAAACTATACAATTCGGTTCAGATAGAAAACAATAAGAATGTTATAAAGCAGATTTAAAGGGAGGGCTGAACTTTCCCTTCATTATTACAAAAAATATGTTTCACACAGGCAATTTAATAGGGAAGTATAACAGAAGGTATATTTTAGTTTATAAATGGTACACTGTGGATTGAGAATAAGATAATAGTAGAAGCTTACTTGTAGCGACAAGTGACATTTCCCGGTTCTTAATGGATCGGGGATTTTTATTATATTTGCCGGAAAATTAAAAATCATGGCACATAATTACGACTACGAATCAGTACAAGAACTGCTCTCTTGGGCAAAGAATATGCTTGAAAACAAGGCATATCCAGAATCCCCCTATCAACTTAACAAGTGTACAAAGATACTTGATTGTGAAGTCTATCTTAATAGTGCAATAGCTACTATCTCGTCTCATTGGGAGAATCCTACGTTCCATCCTACGATTGAACATCTGTGGGAGTTTAGAGAGAAGGTAGAAGGAAAGGTAGACTAATTATTCGGCTTTATTCAGTATGGTTTTATCTGTTGGCTTTTTCTTTATAAAATCATTCTCAATGACATAAGCGTCCATCTTGTCAGCCTCATAGGGATGTAAGAAAGTTGTTATTTCCTGTTTCGTCAGATTAGGGTTCAGCCATTTTTCTTCATTATCCTTTGACAATATAGCCGGCATACGATGTTTTGTATTGTGGATATAATCAGTAAGAGAATTGGTCTCAGTGGTGATAATAGAGAAGGTAGAATATTCTTCTCCTGTCTCTTTATCCAGCCATGAGTCATATATCCCGGCCATTGAAAAAATAGGCTCATCTTTTAGATAAATATAGTAAGGGATCTTCTTGGCCCCTTCATGTCTCCACTCAAAATAACCGGTGCTCGGTACGATACATCGTTTCTTCATAATTGGCTCCCGGAATGATGGCTTTTCAAAGATAGTATCGGCCCGGGCATTGAGTGTCATTCTTCTAATTTCATCTGCATTAGCTTCATCTTTGGTCCAAAAAGGAATTAGCCCCCAATTGAATACTTGTATTTCGTCTGAAGTAGTTATAATCGGATACTTCGGGAAGGTGAAAGCACTAACATGATATTGTTCATTAAGTATATCTTGGTATATTTCGACTACATCCGACTTACGTCCATAACGGGCTGCTAATTTAACGGCTTTTGCTGACATTGAATTATGGAAACACATACTATTTACAGTTAATGGTTAGTATTTCGTTGATATCAGTTGTATAACGTTGAGAGAGCTGTTCTTGTTTAAGTTTCCAATCTCGTCCTGATCCCTGTATTGCAAGTTTCACGAGTTGACTGTGTTTACCATTTATTTGGTCGATAGTTTGCATTAATTGTTCTCGTTTAGTCCGATCTATTTTATCGAATAGTCCCATTTGTGCACCTTCTGTTATTTCAGTGATAATGACACCGGCTTTCTTATATTGATAGCCTTGTATGAAAATAGTTTTTAATCCGGCCAGTGCATAATGAACTATTTCTAATGTATCATTTGTCGGTACCGGGAGATGTATAACTGTGTTCTTCCAGTATTGAGGTAGATCCTCCCGGAAATTGTTGGTATGAATGAATACCATGAGAGACATAGCATATGATTTTTGTTGCCTGAGTTTCTTTGCACAGGTGGATGCGTGTGTTGCTATTGCTTCGGCCATCGTGTCTATATCGGTAAGCATCTTACCAAATGAGCGCGAAGTACAAATTTGTTTTTTGGCCGGTGGAGCTGATTCCATATCAATACATGAGATACCACGAAGCTCCTTCCATGTACGTTCACCGACTACTGTCATGTTTTTACGTATCCATGAACCGGGAAGCTGAGTAAAATCATAGGCTGTTTTCACTCTTTGTTTTTCAAGTTTGGTTGCCTGTCTACGTCCTATTCCCCATACATCGGTAATATCTGTTAGTTTTAATGCCTTAATTCTTTTTTCTTCGGTGTCGATGATACATAGTCTATTGTATGCAGGATATTTCTTTGCGAACTTATTAGCTACCTTTGCAAGCGTTTTTGTAGGGGCAATACCTAAACTAACAGGAATACCGGTGCCACATGTCACCTTGTTTACTATTTTTGTTCCGAGTAATTGTATATCTTGAATACCGTCAAGGTTGATAAATGCTTCGTCGATAGAATAGACTTCCAGTTCGGGTGCTAATCCTGCCAAAATAGACATTACGCGTCCGGACATATCTCCATATAACGTATAATTGCTACTGAATACAGCAACTTCGTGACTACTTACCAAATCCTTAATCTGATAAGCAGGTACGCCCATTTTAATTCCTAAGACTTTAGCTTCATTACTACGTGCGATAACACATCCGTCATTATTTGATAATACAACGATAGGTTTACCATTTAAAGCAGGATTGAACACTCTTTCGCAGGAAGCGTAAAAGTTATTGCAGTCCATTAGTCCAAACATTATCTTTTTCTCCGATTCTTTTTAATTGTGTACGTAACAACGCCCCATACAATGAAGTTATTGTCTGCTGTAACTTTAATTAGAGGATATTCAGAATTGGAAGGAATGAGCCAGGCTGCATTCTGTTCTAACCGTACTCTTTTAACTGTGAATTCTCCGTCAATGAAACATACGGCTAAATCATTGTCCTGTAGCTCTAACGACTTGTCAATAACAAGTATATCACCTTCCTCTATCCCTTCATCCCGCATTGAGTCGCCAACAACGCGACCGTAAAAAGTACTGGCCGGATGCTTGATAAGTTCTTTGTTTAAATCGATAGCTTGTTCCAAATAATCCTGGGCAGGAGAGGGGAAGCCGGCTTTAATACCTTCATCAGCATATTGCAGTGGAAGGTTGCTTGATATATCTATTTTATGTATTTCAATTTGCTTTTTCATAACTCTACAATTTCTCCTATAAACAAAAGAAAGCAGAGTTTGCTCGCAAAATGATATTTGTTTAATTATAAATAGTCTTTTCCCAATCATCCAATATCGTCATTTCCCATTTGGGAAGCTCCGGATTAATATAGGTAACTGAGTTACCATATACAGAGAAACTTTTCCCCATAAACTCACTTATTGCTTCATCTTCTCCCTTTTGTAGACAAATATTCATGAAAATGTGCATCTCATCCCAATTGGTAGGTCCAATAAACAATGATTCAACAAACTTACCTTTAATTGGGATGCCTATAACTGAGTCTTTTATCCGTTCAATCATGGAAATAGCTTCGTTGTATGTCATATTAGTAGCGCTTTGGGGACAAAGATACGAAAAATACAATAGCTACTTATTAATTATCCTTTCATCATCATTATATCCGCCCTCATTTCTATGTAGTCCTTATATTTATCTGGATCGTTTACATAATCAATAACTCTATTTATTGCTATTTCCGCCTGTTTTTGCTTGACTTTCGTGTAATACCTTATGATTCCTTTACTCTTGTCTGAATGTCCAAGGCAGTAATCTATCACACCGTCAGGAATTCCAAGTTCGGAAGCGAACTGAGCAAAAGTTTTGCGGGCTGAATAAAAACAAAGAGTTTGTTTAATTCCTAAATGCTCTTTTAACTCTCTCATGCAGAGGTTGATGTACTTCTGTAGGTTTGGGTAGGTGTAGGAATATCCTAAATCCAATACTCCTTTCTTACTTATATATTTTGTTATAATAGGCTTCGCTTCCTCGTGTATCGGTATTGTAATATTTGATTTTCCGGTTTTTGCATGGATCGTCTTAGTTCTTTCAAAAGAGAGAACATTGCCTGATAGGTTTACTGATAGTAAGTCCTTCAAGTTTATACCACACAAATAAAAAGAGAGTAGTAGCATGTCTTTGCCTAATTGCATGCGCTTTCCTTCTACTACTGTATTTCGTATTTTCTGGAACTCTTCTATTGTCAGATCACACTCTTTAGGTTCGGCTGTTGGTATTTTAGTGTATGCAAATGGGTGCACATCTGTTTTCAGAACACCTGATTTGATTAGTTCGTTGATTCGGGCTTTCAAATGGGTAAGCCTTAATCCTATGTTACCATTAGCGTATCCTTTTTTTGTCATCCATTTCTTGAAGTGTTCAATTAACAAAGTATTGATTGCCTGAATGGGTATATCTCCTTCGGCGTTTGTAAACACCCGTACAGTCTCCTCATTCATCTTAGCATAGCTTTCCCTGCCTTCCTCTCTAATCTCATAAATTCGCTTTCGCCAAAATTCCAGAAATGAAATGTGAGAAGGTTTTTCTTTGGAAGTGATAATTTGTTTGATCTGTAAAGCAGTGAGCCACTCTTTGTCTTTTATTGAATTATATTTTTCTTTATATTGTGAGAATACAAACTCTATCCGTTTGTTCATTATACTTGCATCTTTGCGATAAACGACTTTTCCGTTTTCGAATTCTGCAATATCATCTAACAGAAATTCTGTTTTGATGTAAGTACGATCTTTCTTTTGGGAGATGCAGACTAAGATTGGGAGCCTGCCATCATGTTCCTTAATGGAACTCAAAACTGTTAATCTGATTGTTGCCATAAGCTGAATAATCAAACACAATTCTACTATACAATTTTGTGCAAATATATACGCAGATTTATGTTTTTTTTATTCAGAATTGAATTTTTAGAAAAGAAAAACGCTGATTAAATAGTTGATAATCAGCGTCTTGTTTAAGAGCCGCTAGCCAGACTTGAACTGGCGACCTACGCGTTACGAATGCGTTGCTCTACCAACTGAGCTATAGCGGCAGGACTCGTTTACGGCGTGCAAAATTACAGCTTTATTTGAAAAAACAAAAAGAAAGCTAATCTTTTTTTGATAATAATTATTATAGTGTATTTGTAGTCACTATCAAAATCTGGTTTCGGCGATTAGTTTTACATTTCTAATATCGATAAAATATAGGTAGAAGGGAGGGGGGTAATGGGAAAATTTGGTATAAACAGGGCTATGTAGATAAAATAGAATTTACAATATTATGAAATATAGGAGAGCAATAAGACTTAATGTTAAATGTCAAAGAAAATATTTGTTTTGCTAACTCAGAAAAAAAAGCTGATATAAAAATAACTGAAAGATAGTGATTGTATGGAAGATTTAAGTTGCCTAACAATTGTTTTACTTTAATATAATGTTGATTTTCTGTGGATTGATAGTTGCTAGAAAAAGACTTTTATCTTTATGGATCAAGATTTCATTATGTACTATTTTTGGACATATTTACTCGTTTTAGGTATTTTCAGAAACTTCGGAATGAAATAAATGTATATTATGAAAATAATGTATTATATTTGCGCCCGATTTAAAGAAGAAACTCAAAAAAAGATTTATCAGAATATCTTATGCGTAGATTTATCACACTGTTCTTTTTAACGTTTACTTTGACTGGGGCAGTAATGGCACAAATGTCCGATGATCAAGTAATTCAGTATGTGAAAGATGGACAAAAATCGGGAAAGAGTCAAAAGCAGCTTATAACAGAATTGACTGCACGAGGCGTAACCAAACAACAGGCTGAACGAATAAAAGAACGATACGAAGAGGGCCAAGGAGCCGATGTTGCCGTTGTAGATCAAAGTGTTGCATCACAACAAAGAGAAAGGAGGCAGGATGCTTCTGATGAAGTGACAGCCGGAACATTTGATGTTATTAGTACAGAAGTAAGTGACCCTACTACTGAAGGTACAGCTGCTGCAGCTCGTTTGGTGTTTGGTCGCAATATCTTTAATAGCCGGAATTTGACATTTGAACCTAATGTCAATATGGCTACTCCGCCTAATTATCGTTTGGGTCCCGGCGATGAAGTTATTATTGATGTATGGGGAGCCAATGAGGCCAGTATGCGAAAGACCATTTCTCCGGAGGGAAATATAATGGTTAATCTGTTAGGTCCGGTTTATTTGAATGGGATGACCGTTGCAGAAGCAAACAGCTTTCTCAAAAAAGAATTCAGCAAGATTTATTCACAGGTATCAGGTACCAATCCGGAATCTGAAGTACGACTGACGTTAGGACAGATACGCTCCATTCAAATTAATGTAATGGGTGAAGTTGCTGTCCCGGGTACTTATATGCTATCCTCTTTATCTACGGTATTTCATGCGTTGTATCGTGCGGGAGGGGTCAACAATATCGGTAGTTTGCGTAGCATCAGAGTGATGCGTGGCAGTAACTGCATTGCCGATCTGGATGTATACGATTATATTTTAAAAGGAAAATTGTTAGATGATATTCGCCTGATGGAAGGGGATGTGATCATCGTTCCTCCTTATGAGAAGTTAGTTGATATATCGGGTAAGGTGAAACGTCCGATGTATTATGAAATGAAGAAGAACGAAACACTTGCTACTTTGATAAAGTATGCTGGTGGGTTCTCTGGTGATGCTTATACAAAAGGAGTCCGTCTGGTACGGCAGAGTGGACGTGAATACAAGCTGTTCAATATCGACGAAATGGATTATTCCGTATTTCATTTAGACGATGGTGACGCAGTGACTGTAGGTTCGATTCTGGATCGTTTTGAGAATCGTGTTGAAGTTCGCGGAGCTGTTTACCGTAGTGGTATGTATGAGCTAAGTGGTAATATGAATACGGTGAAACAGCTGATCCAGAAAGCAGAAGGTTTGAAAGGTGATGCATTTTTGAATCGTGCACAATTATTCCGTGAACATGAAGATTTGACATTAGAAGTTATACCTATTGATTTGAAAGGTATGATGAATGGTTCGGTGGCCGATATTCCTCTTATTAAGAATGATGTATTGGTAATCCCCAGTATCCATGAACTTCAGGAGCGTGGAGCATTTACGATTGGAGGACAGGTTGCGCGTCCCGGTACATATCCTTATGCAGAAAATACCACTTTGGAGGATCTTATTATACAAGCAGGTGGTTTGCTGGAAGCTGCATCTACAGTTAAAGTAGATATCTCCCGTCGTTTGAAAGATCCTAAGGGAATGACGTCTACCAGCCGTTTGGGTGAGGTATATACTTTCTCTGTAAAAGATGGCTATGTTGTTGACGGAACTCCCGGATTTGTGTTGGAGCCTTATGACGAAGTTATAGTACGTCGTAGTCCTGCTTATCAGGTGCAGCGTAAAGTCAGCGTTTCGGGTGAAGTTGTTTTTGATGGTGGATATACCCTGTTGAAGAAGAGTGAGCGCTTATCTGACTTGGTAGCCCGTTCGGGTGGTTTGACTGCTGATGCTTATGCAAAAGGGGCTCGTCTTATTCGTCGGATGAATGATGAAGAACGTGCTCTTCGCAGTGCTACTTTGCGTATGGCTATTCATAGTAGCGGTAAAGATTCCGTAGCTTTGGGAAGTCTGGCACTAAGCGAACAATATACGGTAGGTATTGAACTGGATAAAGCATTACAGAATCCGGGTTCTGATTATGATATGGTATTACGTGAGGGAGATCAGTTGATAATACCGGAATACTTGAGTACAGTCCGCATTAATGGTGAGGTGATGTATCCCAATACCGTATTATATAAGAAAGGAGCTAAGTTAGGACATTATATTGATCAGGCAGGTGGTTATGGAGCCCGAGCCAAGAAGAGTAAGGCTTATATTGTATATATGAATGGTACGGTGTCAAGGGTGAAACGTTTGCGTAAAGCGAAAGTAGAGCCGGGATGTGAAATTATTATTCCGACGAAACGTGAACGTAAGCGTGTGGATATTGCACAGATTATCGGCTTGACTACCTCGGCTGCTTCAATCGGTACAATGGCAGCTACGGTTGCAAATTTATTGAAGAAATAATATAAAAAAACCGTGGATAACATGAACGAAGAATTTGATAAAAATAAAATACCTCAGCCTGTTGAGGAGCAGGAAATAGATTTGATAGAGTTGGCCAAAAAGGTTTGGGCTAACCGTAAATTGGTTTTCAAAACTTGTGGAATTGCTGTAATAGTAGCACTTGTAGTTGCTTTTAGTATCCCTAAAGAGTATGCTACCAGTGTGACACTTGCTCCTGAGACAACAGGAAAATCAACAGGTGGGAGCATGGGAGCCCTGGCTGCCATGGCAGGTGTTAACTTGGGTAATTCCGGAGGTGATGATGCTCTTTTTCCAGAGTTATATCCGGATATTGTAAGTTCAACCCCTTTTCTGACGGAGTTGTTTGATGTAAAGGTAGAAGATCAAAAAGGTGAGTTAAAGATTCGGCTATACGACTATCTGGACGAACATCAGAGAAGTCCGTGGTGGGGGGCTATCGTGTCTGCGCCGTTTAAAGCTTTGGGGTGGGTGGTTTCTCTGTTTAAAGATGAGCCTACCGGGCAGGGAGATGGTAAAGTTAATCCATTTATGTTAACTAAAGATGAGGCTGCTATTGCCGATGCTTTGAGTAAGCGCATTTCTGTGTCTGTAGACAAAAAGACTGGAGTGACTACCCTGTCTGTTACTATGCAGGATCCGTTAATATCAGCTGCATTGACTGATACTGTGATGCGCCGTTTGCAGAATTATATTACAGATTATCGTACCAACAAGGCACGGCATGACCTGAAGTTTGCTGAAAAATTATATGATGAAGCCAAGGCTAACTATTATGCAGCACAACAAAAGTATGCCCGGTATGCCGATGGTAATCAGAATATCGTTTTGCATAGTGTTCGTACAGAACAAGAGCGTTTGCAGAATGAGATGAGCCTTGCTTATGGGGTATACAATCAGGTTGCTCAGCAATTGCAGATGGCCAAGGCTAAAGTACAGGAGATTACTCCTGTATATACAGTAGTACAACCAGCGACGGTGCCTTTAAAGCCCGCTAAACCAAATAAAATCATGATTCTTATTGGCTTTGTATTTCTGGCAGGCGTTGGTAGTGTGGGATGGATTCTTTTTGTTAAAGACTTATTAAAGGGATGGAAACAACAAACAGAGAAATAGAAGGAAAAACTTCTTGCTGGTATGCTGTCTATACAGCTGGCAGAGCGGAAAAAAAAGTGAAAGAACGGCTCGATAAAGCTGGCATTGAAAGCTATTTGCCGCTTCAGTCTGTAATTCGTTTGTGGAACAATCGTAAGAGAAAGGTAATGATTCCTGTTGTTCCGGGTTATATCTTTGTGCATCTGTCGGTGGGCGATGTTGCTAAGGTTAAAAGTGTAAAAGGAGTCTCTTTCCTGTTACGCGAAGAAGGGCGTTATGTCTCTATTCCGGAATGTCAGATGGAGGTCTTTCGTTCGATGGTAGAGAATACAGGTGAATTTATTGAATTTGCTGAAGAACTGACTCCGGGGATAACGGTTCGGGTAACTCGGGGCCAACTGGAAGGGGCGACCGGTGAGTTGCTTGATTGTCAGGGTAAGAATAAGTTAATGCTTCGTATTGCGGGGTTGGGATGTGCATTGGTCACTGTTGCTTCGGATGCTATTGAGAAAGTGAGGTAAGCATTATGAAGTTAATTACTGAAACTCTGCTGAACACGGTATCCGGACAGGCTAAGGAGAATCCGCGTCTGCGTATGAATTATAATTTCCATGAATCTATGGATGCACCGATTCATCGTATGCTAAATGCGCTGGAACCCGATACATATTTACCTCCGCATCGTCATAAGAATCCAGATAAAGAAGAAATATACCTTGTTCTCCGCGGTAGCTTGCTTGCCATTCTGTTTGATGAAGAAGGAAATGTGACAGAGAAGGTAAACCTGAATCCGGAAAAGGGTATGTATGGAATAGAGATTCCACCTTGTACATGGCACTGTATTGTAGTGCTTGAACCTGGTACGGTGATATATGAAATAAAGCAGGGGCCTTATGCTCCATTGACTCCTGAAAACATGGCTCCTTGGGCACCAGATGTGACCGATGAGGAAGGTATAAAAGCTTTTATGAAGCGGATGTCCGAGGTTTAATCCTCGAACATTCTGCTTCGTGCAAGCATGCAAGCTCCTACTATTCCGGCTTTGTCTTTCAGCTTTGAAGTGAGAATAACCGAATCTTTATTCACCAGGTTGAGAGAATATTTTCGAATCGCAGTTTTTATCGGTTGTGTGATATAATCTCCGGTAAGTGACAGAGTTCCTCCGATAATTACCAGTTCCGGATTGAAGATATTGATAAGTCCGGCAATTTGCTTTCCTAACTTTTGACCAATTTCTTCTACTATTTCGATACAAAGGACATCTTCCTTATTGACAGCTGCAATGATCTCGTCCAGGGTGATAGGATCTTCTGATGAAATGCGGTCGGACAAGATGGAGTTCTCTCCGTTTCTAATACGCTCCAGTAATATGCGATGTAGTGCCGAACCTGATGCTTCAGTTTCGATGCATCCTTTTTTCCCACAGTGGCAAATGATTTCGTTTTCATAAGCACTTACGTGTCCGAACTCACCCGAGAATCCCGATTTTCCGGTGTATATTCTTCCGTCAATGATGATCCCTATACCCAGTCCCCAGCTGACATTGACGAATATAATATTCTTTTCTCCCTTTACGCATCCCTGCATATACTCTCCGTAAGTCATGGCGCGCGTATCATTGTCTATTGTTACTTTATAGCCAAGTTTTTCTGTCAAGACATCCGCCAACGGGCGTTCTTCAAAATTGAACTGACTGAAACTATAACCCGATTCCGGATTTACCCGCCCTGATACATTTACATTGATATTTAATATTTTCTCTTTATTGATATTGAGTTTTTTTATAAAGTTTGCTATGAGTTTGCACAGTTCATTCAGTCCTTCTATTGAATTTTCAAATTGATAGGGGATATTCATTTTGAGTTCCATCATATCTCCTTTAAAGTTGATAAGTCCGATATTGATGGCAAACTTCTTGATATCTACTCCGATGAAGTAGCCGGATTCCGGATTGAGTCCGTACAGATTGGGGTGTCTTCCACCACTTGTTTCCAGCTTACCATAGTCGTTGATATATCCGTCTTCACACATTTCATCTATGAATTTGGTAACGGTTGGTACGCTCAAATCCATCTCTTTTGAGAGGTCGGTAATGGTTGAACTACCGTTGTATATATAATGTGTAATAATTCTCTTCTTCACAAGGGCATTTTTGGAGCCCATTTCTATTTCTTTAAGCAGATTATGTTTCATATATGCCATGTTAGTGGTTAATGCTGAACAAATATACAAGTATTTTAAATATTTCGTTTCGTTTTGCATCTTTAATTTATTAATATTCTTTCTTTATTGGTTTATATAAGGAGATATAATAAATAATATAACTTTTGTACAGGTATAATAATAAAATAATTTAGAAATATGCTTGCTGTTAATTAAGAAGTTTTTATATTTGCAGCATGAATGTTTAAATAAATTGTTTGATATATGAAAACTGTATACTTATGGAAAAGATTATTGGATTGATTGATGCCCCTTTTACTCCTTTTTATGAGGATGGGGAAGTAAATTATGAGCCGATTGCAGCCTATGCCGCTATGTTAGCAAAGAATGGTTTGAAAGGTGTTTTTATCAACGGTTCTTCCGGCGAAGGCTATATGCTGACGGAAGAAGAACGCATGAAGCTGGCCGAACGTTGGATTGAAGTAGCTCCCGAAGGCTTCAAAGTGATTGTTCATGTGGGCAGTACTTGTGTGAAGTCGAGCCGGCGTCTGGCAGAACATGCACAAAAGATAGGTGCATGGGGAATTGGTGCAATGGCTCCTCCTTTTCCTAAGGTAGGTCGCGTAGAAGAGTTGGTGAAATATTGTGAAGAGATTGCTTGTGGTGCCCCCAATCTGCCTTTCTACTTTTATCATATTCCTGCTTTTAACGGCGCCTTTCTGTCTATGGTAACTTTCCTTGAAGCGGTAGACGGACGTATCCCCAACTTTGCAGGTATTAAGTATACGTACGAGAGTTTGTATGAGTATAACCAATGTCGTCTTTACAAGAACGGTAAATTTGATATGTTACATGGACAGGATGAAACGATTCTTCCTTGTCTGGCTATGGGAGGTGCTCAGGGAGGAATTGGTGGTACTACCAATTACAATGGTTGCAACCTGGTTGGTATTATCGACGCATGGAATGCAGGTGACTTGGAGAAAGCACGCGAACTTCAGAACTTCTCTCAAGAGGTTATCAATGTGATTTGTCACTATCGGGGCAATATTGTTGGTGGTAAAAGAATAATGAAATTGATAGGTCTGGATCTTGGCAAGAACCGTACTCCGTTCCAGAATATGACTGATGAAGAAGAAGCACGTTTGAAAGCTGAGTTAGAGGCCATTCACTTCTTTGAGCGTTGCAATAAATTTTAAATTTACTTTTATGAATGTAACTGAATACCTACAGACATGGTCAGCCTCGTACAAGGCTGACATGCTGGATAATATTATGCCTTTTTGGTTGAAGCATGGTCTGGACCGCCGGAATGGAGGTATATATACTTGTTTAAATCGTGATGGTTCGCTGATAGACACTACCAAATCCGTTTGGTTTCAGGGGCGTTTTGCTTTTACATGCAGTTATGCATACAATCATATTGAGCAGAATCTCGACTGGCTGGCTGCGGCAAAGAGCACACTTGATTTCATAGAACATCACTGTTTTGATTCGGATGGGCGCATGTTTTTTGAAGTTACAGCATCCGGAGAGCCCATTCGTAAACGCCGTTATGTATTCTCCGAAACCTTTGCAGCCATTGCGATGGCGGAGTATGCGATTGCTTCGGGCGAAAGGGCTTATGCAGAAAAGGCTTTAAACTTATTTAAAGACATTCAGCGCTTTCTTCGGACTCCCGGCATTCTGGAGCCAAAATATTGTGAAACGGTGCATACAAAGGGGCATTCGATTGTTATGATCCTTATAAATACAGCTTCGCGCATTCGGGCTGCCATAGCCGATCCCATACTCGACCAGCAAATTGATGACTCTATTGCTTTGCTGAAAAAGGACTTTATGCATCCGGAGTTTAAAGCATTACTGGAGACAGTGGGTACTAATGGTGAATTTATTGATACCATAAACGGACGTATCATCAACCCGGGCCATTGTATTGAAACCTCCTGGTTTATCCTTGAAGAAGCCAAGTACCGTAATTGGGATAAACAGCTTACTGACATGGCTCTTACCATTCTCGACTGGTCTTGGGAGTGGGGATGGGATAAAGAACACGGTGGTATCATCAACTTCCGCGATTGTCGTAACCTGCCCCCACAGGATTACGCACATGATATGAAATTCTGGTGGCCGCAGACGGAAGCTATTATCGCTACACTCTACGCTTACCAGGCAACAAAAGATGAAAAATATCTTGCTATGCATCAGCAAATCAGTGATTGGACATACGCTCATTTTCCTGATAGCGACTTTGGCGAGTGGTATGGATATCTTCATCGCAACGGAACAGTCTCACAACCGGCAAAAGGTAACATTTTCAAAGGTCCTTTCCACATCCCCCGGATGTTAACGAAGAGCTATGTACTTTGCCAGGAATTACTACCTTAAAACAACAATATATATATTGCCATACGAATTGTTTATGGTTTTTAATGGCATTTTCTATTAACATTATTAACGTAGATGTTAAAGATCGGATTCTTCCTTTGTAAAAGTACGTACTTTTGTAGTATGAAAGTGTACACTCTTGTATAGTAAAAGTGTACATTTAACACTCCATTAAATACGTACTTTTATAATATAAAGAATAGTACTTCTGAATGTGTTGACTATCAATAGATAACCTCACTGAATAGTGAGGTTTGAAAGAGAAAGTATATTCTTATATTTGCGGTTGATGAGAGAGATACTTGTTTTAGAGACAAGTATAAACCGTAGCAGGAAGTACGCAATAATAAATAAAAAGAACTACATATTATGAAAAACTCAAAAATTTATCCATGGATTGTGGTAGCTCTTCTTTGGGGAGTGGCATTACTCAATTACATGGATCGTCAGATGCTTTCGACAATGAAAGACGCCATGCAACTGGATATTGCAGAACTACAATCAGCTACTAATTTCGGCCGTTTGATGGCTGTGTTTCTTTGGATATACGGATTTATGAGCCCCGTAGCCGGTATGATTGCCGACAGGTTGAATAGAAAGTGGTTAATTGTAGGGAGTCTTTTCGTATGGTCTGCTGTCACTTTTGGTATGGGATATGCCGAAACGTTCAGTCAGGTATATTGGTTGCGTGCTTTGATGGGAGTTAGTGAAGCACTTTATATTCCCGCAGGGCTTTCACTGATTGCCGACTGGCATCAGGATAAATCCCGGTCATTGGCAGTAGGTATACACATGACGGGGCTTTACACAGGGCAGGCTATCGGTGGCTTCGGTGCTACGGTGGCAGCGGCATACTCCTGGCATACTGCTTTTCATTGGTTTGGTATTATCGGCATTATCTATGCTTTGATTCTGGTGTTGTTCTTACATGAGAATAAAGAGCATATTGAGATTGAACGCTTGCGCAGAGAGGAGCCGAAGCAGAAATCATCTGTATTCAAAGGCCTTTCTTTGCTGTTCAGTAACATTGCATTTTGGGTAATATTGTTCTATTTTGCCGCACCGAGCCTTCCGGGATGGGCTACAAAGAACTGGCTGCCTACATTGTTTGCCGAAAATTTGAATATTCCGATGGCCGAAGCGGGACCAATGTCAACTATTACGATTGCTTTGTCTTCTTTCGTCGGTGTATTGCTTGGGGGTGTTCTTTCGGATAGATGGGTATTGAAGAATATCCGTGGTAGAGTTTATACCGGTGCTATCGGATTGGGACTTACAATTCCGGCGCTGATGTTGTTGGGATTTGGCCACAATACAGCAGGCATCGTGGGAGCAGGTTTGCTGTTTGGTGTGGGCTATGGCATTTTCGATGCGAACAACATGCCTATTCTGTGCCAGTTTGTGTCAACTAAATATAGAGCCACGGCTTATGGTATAATGAATATGACTGGTGTATTTGCCGGAGCAGCAGTTACCAGTTTGTTGGGACGCTGGACCGATGGTGGCAATCTGGGATTGGGTTTTGCATGGCTTAGCGTTGTTGTTCTGATAGCATTGGCGTTGCAACTCTATTTTTTGCGGCCTAAAACAGATAATATGGAATAGACTTTATATATGCTAAATAACTTAATTATTTCCATATCCTAATAAAATGAAAAATAGTATCTTTGTCCTCAATAATATTCATACAATTTTAATCATTACCATGAAAAATACCCCTCTTATGTTTCTCCTTTTCTGCTTTTTATGTACTACACCTGTACTTTATGCAGCAGATACTATATTCGTTAAGGAAGCGCGTATCCCTGTCTTGATCGAAAGACAAGACAACGTTCTGTTCTATCTGCGCCTGAATGCACAAGAGAGCAAAAAACTGAATAATGTGGTTTTGAAATTTGACAAAGGAACAAGGCTTTCAGATATTCAATCGGTGAAACTTTATTATAGCGGTACAGAGGCGTTGCAGAATGAGCATAAGAACCGTTTTGCACCGGTTGAATACATTTCCAGCCATGCTGTGGGAAATACGCTGGCTGCCAATCCGTCTTATTCAATCAAAAAAGCCGAAGTGAGTAATCCTAATGCCGAAGTAACATTGAAGGGCAGCCAAGATCTGTTTCCAGGTGTCAATTATTTCTGGGTCAGCTTGCAGATGAAGCCTTCCACTCCGCTGGCCGCTAAGGTTACGGCGAGTATCGCCTCTGTGACAGTGGATGGTAAACAAGCACTTATAGATATTGTATCTCCAAAAGAAACAGAACACCGCATGGGGGTAGGCGTGCGTCATGCCGGAGATGATCAGTCGGCCGCATTCCGTATTCCGGGACTGGTGACTACCAACAAAGGTACGCTGTTGGGAGTGTATGACGTGCGTTATAATAGTAGTGTTGATTTGCAGGAGCGCGTCGATGTAGGTTTAAGCCGGAGTACGGATGGTGGAAAGACATGGGAAAAAATGCGTTTGCCACTGGCATTCGGAGAATATGGAGGACTGCCTGCTGCACAGAATGGGGTAGGAGACCCGTCTATTCTGGTAGATACAAAGACCAATACAATATGGATTGTTGCTGCATGGACGCACGGCATGGGCAATCAACGGGCGTGGGTGAGTTCGCATCCGGGAATGGATATGAATCATACGGCGCAATTGATGATGACAAAGAGTACTGACGATGGAAAGACGTGGTCGGCTCCGATCAACATCACGGAGCAGGTGAAAGATCCTTCCTGGTATTTCCTGCTGCAAGGACCGGGGCGTGGCATCACTATGCAAGACGGTACGCTGGTGTTTCCTATTCAGTTTATTGATGCCACACGTATACCCAATGCCGGTATTATGTACAGTAAGGACCGGGGACAAACCTGGAAAATACATAACTATGCCCGTACCAATACCACCGAGGCACAAGTGGCGGAAGTAGAGCCTGGTGTATTGATGCTGAACATGCGCGATAACCGGGGTGGAAGTCGTGCAGTATCTATAACCAGGGATTTAGGCGAAACGTGGACAGAACATATTTCTTCGCGGAGTGCTTTGCGTGAGCCAGTGTGTATGGCAAGTCTGATAAAAGTAGAGGCAAAGGACAATGTGCTTGGCAGAGATCTTTTGTTCTTCTCCAATCCTGATACAACGAAGGGAAGAAACCATATCACTATAAAAGCCAGTCTGGATGGAGGCGTAACCTGGTTGCCTGAACATCAGTTGTTGATAGACGAGGCCGATGGTTGGGGATATTCCTGTCTTACGTTGGTGGACAATGAAACGATTGGCATTTTGTATGAGAGCAGTGTGGCGCATATGACATTTCAGCAGATTAAAATAAAAGATATAGTGAAATGAGGCACATTGTATATAGCGTTGCATTTCTCCTGTTGCTTTGTACATTTCCTACAGTCCGGGCAGGTGAGATTCATTTCCTGCCAGAGCCGCAGCAAGTGAAACTGAGCGGTGAGCAGTTTGATATGAAACGGGTGAGGCTCGTCTCTTCCGTACTTGTTCCGCAACTGGAAGCATGGGTGACCGAAGCGGGAGGGACTGCCGATGAGTGCGCCTCTTCTGTAATTGAAATCCGGTTGGTTGAGAAACTGGAGGGGATACCCTTGAATGAAAATGAAGCATATCGCCTGACGGTACACAGAAACAAGATCAGGGTTGAGGCTATCACCGAACAAGGAGCTTATTGGGGATTACAAACATTGAACCAATTGTTGCAGCACCGGAGAGGAAAGACCTTTGTTCGGGGATGTGAGATTGTAGACTGGCCTGCTTTTCGGGTACGGGGATTCATGCAGGATGTAGGCAGAGGCTATATTTCTATGGACGAATTGAAGCGGGAGATCGACATGCTTTCTCGTTATAAAATCAATGTGTTTCACTGGCATCTGACAGAGAACCAGGCATGGAGGCTTGAGAGCAAGCTCTTTCCGGTATTGAATGACAGTTGTAATGTGACGCGCATGCCGGGCAAGTTTTATACGCAGGAAGAAGCCAAAGAGTTGGTTCGGTACTGTAAACAGCGTCAGGTATTGCTGATACCGGAGTTTGATATGCCGGGGCATAGTGCCGCCTTTGTACGGGCCTTTCGGCACGATATGCAGAGCGAAGCGGGAATGAAAATTCTTAAACTGCTGATGGATGAGGTCTGTGATGTTTTTGAGGTACCTTACCTGCATATCGGCACGGATGAGGTAGCCTTTACCAATCCGCAATTTGCGCCGGAGATGGTAGCCTATATCCGGGCAAAAGGCAAGAAAGTGATTTCCTGGAATCCGGGCTGGCACTACAAACCGGGAGAAATAGATATGACCCACCTCTGGAGCTACCGCGGAAAGGCGCAGGAAGGTATTCCTGCCATTGATTCAAGGTTCCACTACCTGAATCATTTTGACGTATTTGCCGATATAATAGCTTTGTATAACAGTCGCATTTACAATCAGCCTCAGGGTAGTGATGATATAGCCGGGGCTATCATGGCAGTGTGGCAGGATAGGGTAGTAGTGCCCGAGGAGAATGTGATCAGAGAGAATGCCTTTTATCCTAACATGCTGGCTTTTGCCGAGCGTTCGTGGAGAGGGGGAGGCTCCGAATATTTCGACCGGAACGGTACAGTTCTTCCGGGTGAAGACTCGGAGGAGTTTAAGAGCTTTGCTGATTTTGAAGAAAGAATGTTGTGGCACAAAGAGCATCATTTCAAAGGATATCCCTTTGCTTATGTGAAGCAGACAAATGTGAAGTGGAACATTACGGATGCTTTTCCCAATGGAGGAAATCCGGAACAGGCATTTCCACCCGAAGCCGGACTCAAAGATCAGTATATATATGATGGCAAAGCGTATAATGTGCGGCAGGCTATCGGTGCGGGTATCTATCTGCGTCATGTATGGGGTACGCTGGTCCCCTCTTTCTATAAAGAGCCGGCAGAAAACCATACGGCATATGCCTATACATGGGTATATTCGCCCAAAGCACAGGATGTGGGGTTGTGGGTGGAGTTTCAGAACTACGGACGTTCGGAGAAAGACTTACCTCCTCCAGCCGGAAAGTGGGATTATAAAGGGAGCCGCATCTGGCTGAACGATAGTGAAATACTTCCTCCTGTGTGGACGGCTACCCACACAAAGCCGGATAATGAAACGCCTTTGGGTAATGAAAACTTTACAGCCCGCCCTCCTTTGAAGGTACACTTGAATAAGGGGTGGAATAAGGTGCTGCTGAAACTTCCGGTAGGGAAATTTACGACTCCTCAGGTCCGTCTGGTGAAGTGGATGTTTACAACTGTTTTTGTCACGCTTGATGGCGAACATGCAGTAGACGGGTTGATTTACTCGCCGGAGAAAAAACTAAAATGATTTTGTATCTATTGAATTCAGATAAAAAAGGATGACGATGAATAAAGAAATTGACTTGTCCGTATCATGCTACGGGAAAACGAGAGAGTTAGTTTATGATTTGGTACTGCTTCCCTGGGGAGCTACCGAACCGCACAATCTGCATCTGCCTTATTTGACAGATTGTATCCTGGCACACGCCATTGCCGTTGATGCGGCAGAGCGCAGTAAAGAGTTGTATGGTGTGCGCTGTATGGTGATGCCTCCTGTAACTATGGGGTCACAAAATCCGGGACAGCGCGAGCTGCCCTTCTGCATACATGCCCGGTATGAGACTCAGAGGGCAATTCTTACGGATATTGTGGCTTCACTCCATACACAGGGCATTCACAAAATGGTGATTATCAATGGACATGGCGGGAATAATTTCAAGAATATGATTCGCGACTTATCTGTTGATTACCCGGACTTCCTGATAGCTTGCAGCGAGTGGTTTGCGGTGCTTCCGGCAAAGGAGTACTTCGATCGGCCAGGCGACCATGCCGACGAGGTGGAAACTTCTGTGATGATGCATTATCACCCGGAGTTAGTTAATCTGGAAGAAGCCGGTGAGGGTAAATACAAACCATTTGCCATAAGTTCACTGCAAGAAAAGGCTGCATGGATTCCGCGAAACTGGCAGAAAGTATCTGAGGATACAGGCATCGGAGATCCCCGGCTGGCTACGGCAGAAAAAGGTAAAAGATACGCCGGGGCTGTGGTAGAAAAGTATGCGCAGTTGTTGGGGGAATTGGCGAAAGGAGATATATACTGAGTTTCACCACAGAGTAGCACAGAGTTTTAAATCTTTATTGAAACGCGGATTAACGCGGATTAATGTAGTTTAAAAGCCTGTAGTTCCTTATCATCTATTTGTTTCCCTTTGCGAAAATTTGCGTTTATCTGCGTTTCAATAAAGATTTAACTCAGTGTTACTCTGTGGTAAAATCTTCCATGATTTATATATTATGAAAAAGTCCTCCCTCATAGTCCTGTCACTGATCGCCACTGTAATCACGGGCGGTCTGCTCCCGGCATGTACCTCCTCTTCCGGGCAGGAGGCCGCCTCTTGTGCCATACGTATAGAGCATATCTCCGGTTTTCCGGATTATGAGCCCGGATACTCTCTGGGAGTGTCGGCATGCTATGCCGGTTTTATAAACGACGAACTAATCATTGCAGGCGGTTGTAATTTCCCTGGTATACCTGCTTCCGAGGGAGGTGAAAAACGTTTTTATAAAGGCATATATAGGGGCCTGCCCGCTAACGACTCTACATTGACATGGACCCAAATAGGTGAACTTCCCGTTGAGGCTGCCTATGGAGTAACGCTTTCACTGCCTCATAAACTGATCTTTGTGGGTGGCAATCATTCCGTAGGCGGGCTTTCTGCCACCTACTCTTTGTCATTGAATGCCACAGGCGACGCTGCTATTCTTGACACATTGCCCGCGTTACCTTTTGCTTTAGATAATATGGCAGGCGCTGTTCTTGGGAATGTTCTTTATGTGTTCGGGGGTAACAAAGCAGGTGTTCCCTCTGCTTCTCTGTTCTCTTTGAGCATGGAGAATCCTGCAGAGGGTTGGAAGGAAGAGCCAGCCTTGCCCGGAGCTCCACGTGTGCAACCGGTTTGTACTGCTCAGGAGGATGCGCTCTACATTTGGGGGGGCTTTTCACCTTCCTTGGGAGAGAATCAGGAGGCCACGGTTGCTACGGATGGCTATCGGTATTTTCCGGCATCGAAAACATGGGAACCCGTATCGGCACCTGTGGTCCCGGCCACAGGCGAACTTCTTACTTTGACGGGAGGGGCCTCCATAGCCTGTTCGGACAGTCTTATTCTTTGTGTAGGCGGAGTGAATAAAGAGATTTTTCTGGATGCAATCAGCGGAAGTTATAGCCGGGTTACTAAAGAAAATTATCTGACGCAACCCGTAAGCTGGTATCGCTTTAACAACCGCTTGATGGTATATGATATCCACCGGAACGGCTGGGATGAATGGGGACAATCTTCCGGTCTGGCACGTGCCGGTGCTGCTTTGGTAGGAAGGCAACAAGAAGTCTTCGTTATAGGTGGTGAGACAAAGCCCGGCATTCGTACAGCACAAATTTGCAAGATCGTAATTGAATGAACATTAAGAAGGAATAATTTATGAAGAACAAGTGGATTTTTATCGTGCTATTGCTTGTATCTGTTGCAGGCAATGCCCAGGAGCGGAAGTACTCAACGTTTTATTATCAGCGGGCTACTTTGTTTGAAGAGTTACCCGTCACCTCGAAGGATATTATTTTTCTGGGAAACAGTATCACAAACGGAGCGGAGTGGGCCGAGTTGCTTGGCAATAAGCATGTCAAGAACAGAGGGATCAGCGGTGATGTCTGCATGGGAGTGTATGATCGCCTGGATGCGGTTCTGAAAGGGAAACCTGCGAAGATCTTTTTGCTGATCGGCATCAATGATGTAAGCCGGGGCACTCCGGCAGACACCATTGTGCAGCGCATCGGTATGATTGCTTCTAAAATAAAGGCAGATTCGCCCCGAACGAAATTATATCTGCAAAGTGTACTCCCGGTAACCGATCATTATGGGCTGTTTAAGGGCCACACTTCCCGTTGGGAAGAAGTAGAGAAGATCAACAAAGGGATACTCCGGCTGGCTACGGAGAGGGGGCTTACGTATATCGACCTTTACGCTCATTTTGTCGATCCGGCAACGAGAAAAATGAATATGGATGATACGAATGACGGATTACACCTGTTGGGTAAAGGTTATCTGAAATGGGTGGAGATTGTTAAACCTTATGTTAACGAAAAATGAGAAAGATAGTACTGAGTTATTTGCTGGTTCTTTGTAACCTGGTTGCTGTAGCCCAAACACCGGTAAGGGTGGCTTGTATAGGAAACAGTATTACGTATGGAGCCGGGATTGAAAACCGGGAACGGGATGCGTATCCTGTCCAGCTGCAACGGATGTTGGGAGAGGGGTATGTGGTAGGAAATTTTGGTAAATCAGGAGCTACATTGCTGAATAAAGGGCATCGTCCCTATATCGAACAGAAGGAATTTCAGCGGGCATTGACCTTTGCGGGAGATGTTGTTGTGATCCATCTGGGCATCAATGATACTGATCCGCGCGACTGGCCCAATTATCGTGATTATTTCGTCAGAGACTATCTGGCGCTGATCGACTCTTTCCGTGTAGTCAATCCGAAGGTGCGTATCCTGGTGGCGCGAATGACTCCCATAACCAACCGTCACTCCCGTTTTGAGTCGGGCACGCGCGACTGGCACGAACAGATACAACATGCCATTGAAAGGGTGGCCGAGCTTGCCGGGGCACAACTGATAGACTTTCATACTCCCCTATATCCTTATCCCTTTATGCTTCCGGATGCGGTACATCCCACTGCCGAAGGAGCAGGGATTCTGGCACAAACGGTTTACTCGGCCATTACCGGTGATTATGGTGGTCTTCGTCTGCCGCAGGTATACAGTGATAACATGGTGTTACAGCGTGATTGTCCGTTGGAAGTGCGGGGTACTGCCAATGCCGGAGAGGAAGTAACGGTAAGCATTGCCGGACAAAAGCAACGGGCTAAAACCGGATCGGACGGACAGTGGTGCGTGCGTTTGAAACCCATGCAGGCGGGAGGGCCTCATACACTTGCTGTTGCTGCCGGAAAGACCCGGTTACACTTTTCCAACGTGTTGGTAGGAGAAGTATGGCTTTGTTCGGGACAGTCCAATATGGAGTTTATGTTGAAAGAAGCCTCTACCTCCCGGATGGATATTCCTCAAAGTGACAATAATAACATTCGTTTGCTGGATATGAAAGCCCGTTGGCGTACCAATCCAGTAGAGTGGGAGGAGTCCGTACTCGATTCTCTAAACCATTTGCAGTATTATAAAGATAGCCAATGGAAGGTTTGTACGTCGGCCAGTGCTGCTGATTTTTCTGCTGTGGCATACTATTTCGGGAAGATGTTGCAGGATAGCCTGCATGTACCCGTTGGTTTGATTTGCAATGCAATTGGTGGTTCACCCACAGAAGCGTGGGTGAGCAGGCATGCATTGGAGTTTCACCTTCCTATCATGTTTCGCAATTGGACGAAGAATGATCCGCAAAATTGGATACGCGCACGCGCTACATTGAATGTTAAGAAATCGACGAATAAGTTTCAGCGTCACCCCTATGAACCATGTTATCTGTATGAGTCCGGCATCCTCCCATTGGATAGATTTCCGGTGAAAGGAGTGATCTGGTATCAGGGAGAATCCAATGCTCCCGATTACGAGACACACGAGAAGCTATTCCACCTGCTTGTAGATAGCTGGCGCAAGAATTGGGAAAATCCGGAACTTCCGTTTTACTACGTACAGCTCTCTTCCATGGACCGTCCTTCGTGGCCGTGGTTTCGTGATAGCCAGCGCAGGTTGCTGAAGGAGATACCTTATACGGGTATGGCTGTTTCGAGCGATCAGGGTGATTCGCTGGATGTACATCCTAAGAATAAGAAACCGGTGGGCGAGCGTCTGGCGCGTCAGGCATTGAACCGTACGTATGGTATGAAAACGGTTGTACCTTCCGGACCCTTGTTCCGCAGTGCAGAGTTCCGCAAAGGGGCTGCTTATGTTTCGTTTGATTTTGCCGATGGAATGTCTTCTTCGGATGGCAAAGTGTTGCGGACTTTTGAAGTGGCAGAAACCGAAGGGCTCTTCTATCCGGCCAAAGCCGAGATCGTTGGCGATCGGATAAAAGTATATAGCGATCAGGTGAAGCATCCCCGTTATGTGCGTTATGGCTGGCAACCTTTCACCCGTGCCAATCTGGTGAATGCTCAGGGGCTGCCGGCTTCTACTTTCCGATCTTATTAAGAGAGAGGAAATACCTGCTGTATAACATCTCCGAATACCCTTTTACAGGCAAGGCGTTGCCTGTATGCTGTTCATATAGCGTCTTTTTGCTGCTGATTTCATAGGCTCTGTTCTGTGATATTCCGGAAGCCGGAAGAAAACTCATTACTTCACGAACCCCTCTATCCTTTTTTTTGTTATAAATGTATATTGAAGATGTATATACCTTAAAAAAAAGAGATATCATGAAACAACACCACACTACACATTTGAGATTTTTTCTCTTATGTCTCTTTTCTCTGTTTCTTTTTTCGGATGTCGTGGCCCAGAAGCCCGGATTAGTTCCGCTCGATTCTTTAATAACCGTAGGATATGCCACCGGAAGTATTAAAAATCTGTCTGGTTCCGTTGAGAAGATCACCGAGTTACAGATGAACCGGGATCAGATCACGAATCCTCTCGATGCAATCCGTGGCCGTGTGCCGGGGTTAACCATACAACGGGGAACAAACGGGCAGGCCGCCCTGGATGCCGTTCGCTTGCGGGGTACCACCTCTTTGACCAGTGGCAACGATCCGTTGATCATCGTCGACGGGGTATTTGGCGATTTGAATATGCTTACCTCCATTTATCCCACTGACATCGAAAGTTTTACTATCTTGAAAGATGCCTCCGAAACTGCCCAGTACGGTTCCCGTGGGGCTTCCGGTGTCATAGAGGTGACTACCAAAAAGGGTATTAGCGGCAAAACCCGCGTCAGCTATAATGGTAGTTTCGGTATAACCTCCGTTTACAAGAATCTCAGCATGCTATCGGCAAACGGCTTTCGGCAGGTGGCCGGTGAGCGGGGACTTTCCATTCTGGATTTGGGAAACAATACCGATTTTCAGAAAGAAATAGAACAAACCGGATTTCAGCAGAATCATCATGTCGCCTTTTATGGCGGTTCCGATGCCTCCAGCTACCGTGTCTCCCTGGGATATGTAGACCGGCAAGGGGTGATACAAAATCAGGATATGAGGAATTTTACATCCAACATGAATATGAGCCAGAACATTTTGGGCAACTTTATCCGTTGCGAGTTAGGCATGTTTGGCTCCGTGCAGAAGAACCATAACTTGTTCGATTACCAGAAGACATTTTACTCTGCGGCTACTTTCAATCCCACCTTTCCCAATCATAAGAATACGGAAACCGGTTCGTGGGATCAGATCACAAGTGCCAGCCAGATCACCAACCCGCTGGCATGGATGGAAGTGAAAGACCATGATGCTACTTCTCACATCAGTACACATGCCCGGCTGACGTTCAATCTGATGGATGATCTAAAGCTCGTCATGTTTGGTGCATACACCTACAATATTGTAGAGAACTCCCAGTATCTCCCCACATCGGTCTGGGCACACGGGCAGGCATACAAAGGGACGAAGAAGATGGAGTCTCTACTTGGCAACCTGATGCTGAGCTATAAAAAGAACTGGCGGAAACACTTCTTTGATGTGCTGGCACTTGCCGAACTTCAGAAGGAGACCTATACCGGATATTATACCACCGTCACAAACTTTAGTTCCGACCAGTTTGGATATGACAACCTTCAGGCAGGTGCAATCCGCCTTTGGGAAGGTACGAATTCTTATTATGAAGAGCCACATCTGGCTTCCTTCATGGGGCGCTTCAATTATACCTATGCCGACCGCTATATTCTTACCGTGAATGCCCGTACAGATGCTTCCTCCAAGTTCGGGAGCAATCATAAGTGGGGCTTTTTCCCTTCCGTATCCGCAGCATGGGCGGTGAGTGAAGAGGAGTTTATGAAGCGTATCCCTCTGGTTGACAATCTGAAACTACGTGTAGGTTACGGATTGGCGGGAAATCAGAACGGGATAGATTCATACACCACCCTCGGATTGGTGAGACCCAACGGGGTAGTGCCTGTGGGCAATTCGGCAGTAGTTACCTTGGGAGAGATGCAGAATATAAACCCCGATTTGAAGTGGGAGGTGAAGCATACGTTTAATGCTGGGGCAGACTTAGGGATGTTTGGCAACCGCCTGCTACTCTCTGTCAATTACTACAACTCAAAGACCACCGATATGCTCTATCTTTATAACGTCAGTGTGCCTCCCTTTACCTACAACACGCTGCTGGCAAATATCGGTTCCATGCGTAACAGCGGTACCGAGATAGCCATTGGTATCACTCCACTCAAAACGCCGGATATGGAACTGAATATCAATGCCAATATTACCTTTCAGCGCAACAAACTACTCTCTTTGAGCGGTGCCTATAATGGCGAGAATATCTCGGCACCGGAGTATAAAAGCCTGGCAAGCCTTGACGGTGCAGGCTTTCATGGAGGATACAATCACATCGTCTATCAGATAGTGGGACAACCGCTCGGTGTTTTTTATCTTCCGCACAGCAACGGGCTTGTTTCCGATGGCGATGGCGGATATACCTATGGCATAGCCGATCTGAACGGAGGAGGCATCAGTCTTGAAGACGGTGAAGACCGCTATGTGGCAGGGCAGGCAGTACCCAAAACTTTACTGGGGTCTAACATCAGTTTCCGTTACAAGCGTTTTGATATTTCGGTACAGATCAACGGAGCTTTCGGACACAAGGTCTACAACGGCACTTCGCTGACTTATATGAATATGAACATCTTCCCCGATTATAATGTGATGGAAGAGGCCCCCCGGCGAAATATAAAAGATCAGACCGCCACCGATTACTGGCTGGAAAAGGGAGATTACGTCAACTTCGATTATCTTACCATCGGCTGGAATGTCCCGTTAGCAAAGGCTCAGAAGTATATCCGGTCACTTCGTCTGGCATTTACGGTCAATAACCTGGCTACCATCAGCGGCTATTCCGGACTTTCGCCGATGATCAATAGTTCCACTGTCAACTCTACATTAGGAGTAGATGATAAACGTGGTTATCCGCTGGCGCGGACTTATACAGTAGGTTTGAGTATTAACTTTTAAAAGGGAGCTACGATGAAACGTTCATTTATATATACAGTATGTTTTCTGTTGTTATCACTGGCGCAACTATCCTGTGATGACTTTTTACGTGAGAAACCGAGAGACCGCATCTTTGAGGAAGAAGCATATAAAAACTTGTCCGACTTGTATCTCAATGCAGTCGCCTCATTGTACAACAATATTGGCGGATACAGTGACAGCCAGGGCTTGCAGGGCACCGGACGCGGTATCTACGATCTGAATACCTTCACTACCGATGAGGCTATAATGCCCACCCGGGGTGGCGACTGGTATGATGGTGGTTTCTGGCAGGGGCTTTATCTGCACAATTGGGGTGTCAATAATGATGCTATACAAGCCACCTGGGAATATTTGTATAAAGTGATAGGTTTAAGTAATAAATCGCTGGAAAGAATAGCGCAGTATGCCGGGACGCACAACGACAGGGAGTTAGTGGCCTATGAAGCAGAGGTGCGAGCATTACGTGCCCTGTATTACTATCATCTGGTAGATTTGTTTGGAAATGTTCCGTTGGTATTGTCTTCTTCTATGCCGGTGAAAGAAGTGAAACAGTCCACCCGCCAGGAGGTTTATGATTTTGTTGTACGCGAGTTACAGCAGTCGGCTCCCGAACTGAACACTGCCCATAGCAATCTGCCCGGTACTTATTATGGACGCATTACCCGCCCCGTTGCCCATTTCCTTTTGGCTAAACTGGCTCTGAATGCAGAGGTATATACCGATAATGACTGGACGGACGGCATACGCCCGGATGGCAGAAACATCTATTTTAATGTAGGTGGCGAAGAGCTTAATGCCTGGCAGACCGTTGAGGCTTATTGTGATTCTGTCACGAAATCCGGTTACCGGCTTGAAGAGGATTATACCACCAACTTTGCCGTATTCAACGAATCATCGGCCGAGAATATCTTTATTATACCGATGAATAAGAACCTGTACACCAATCAGATGCAATATCTCTTCCGTTCGCGTCACTACAACCATGCCAAAGCATATGGCTTGAGTGGAGAGAATGGTTCAAGTGCCACCATTGAGGTTCTGAAAACTTTTGCCTATGGCACTCCTCAGGTTGATCCCCGTTTTGACAAGTGCTACTTCGCCGGCATTGTTTATGACTTGAAAGGAAACGTTGTGAGGCTGGACGACGGTACGATACTTGAATACCTACCCTGGGAGGTGGCTTTGGATATATCCAATGAGCCTTATGAGAAGACAGCAGGAGCCCGTATGAAGAAGTACGAAGTAGATGATACGGGTACGAAAGACGGTAAACTGATGGAGAATGATATTGTGCTTTATCGCTATGCCGACGTGCTGCTGATGAAGAGTGAAGCAAAAGTCCGCAACGGAGAGAACGGTGATGAAGAATTGAACCGGGTACGTTCCCGTGTGGCTGCTCCTTACCGGGAAGCTACCTTGAATACCCTTCTTGATGAGCGCCAACTGGAATTTGCCTGGGAAGGCTGGAGGCGACAGGATCTTGTGAGGTTTGGATTATTCACCCGTCCGTATAGCAGCCGGCCACAGTTGGCTGGCGAAGCGAGTGGGTATACTACGGTATTCCCCATACCGGATAAGGTGAGGCGTATGAATCCGAATCTGGTTCAGAATCCGGGGTATAAATAAGAGGGGGGAGATACTAAAGAGGATGTACCAAAAGTAAAACTCACTATCGTTAAAACGCAGATTAACGCTAATTTGCGCAAAGATTAAATTAAATCTGCGATAATTAGCGTTAATCTGCGTTTATAAAGTTATGGATTAATAGCTTTCTCAGACTTTTGAGGCAATCTCTTAATCAAAGAAGCTCTTGAACTTCTTAAATATCTTTTCCTTCACAGAAGTATTGGGCTTGAAATTATCAGAAGTATCCAGTTTTTCAAGTGTACTCTTTTCTTCTTTTGTTAATGCTTCGGGCACGTAGACACTTACATTTACCAGTAAATCTCCTGTACCATATCCATTAACACTTGGTAAGCCTTTGCCACGCAAACGAAGCACTTTACCCGGCTGTGTACCCGCATCAATCTTTACTTTTACCTTTCCGTCGATGGTAGGTATCTCAACAGCTCCTCCCAAGGCTGCTGCCGGGAAACTGAGAAGTAAGTTGTATACCAAATCATTTTCATCACGGAGCAGGCTTTCGTGTGGCTCTTCTTCAACCAGGATGAGTAAATCACCCGGTACACCGTTGTGTTTTCCGGCATTACCTTTTCCACTCATGGAGAGTTGCATGCCTTCTGCTACGCCGGCCGGAATCTTAACGGTTACCACTTCTTCTCCATATACGATACCGTCACCGCTACACTCCTTACACTTGTTCTTAATGATTTTACCTTCACCATTACAAGTGGGGCAGGTGGTGCGGGTCTGCATCGTACCCAAAATAGTCTGTTGGTTACGAATTACCGATCCGCTACCTTTACAGGTCGGACAAGTCTCAGAACCACCGTTACCTTCTGCACCCGTTCCATGACAGTGTGTACAAGGCACATACTTTTTCAGCTTGAACTTCTTTTCTACTCCGGTAGAGATTTCTTTCAGCGTCAGTTTTACTTTCACACGAAGATCAGAACCACGATAGCGTCTCTGTTGCTGACCGCCTCCGCCTCCAAAGCCACTGAAGCCTCCGAAACCACCGCCTCCGTGACCTCCGAAGATATCGCCAAACATGGAGAAGATATCGTCCATAGACATACCTCCACCGAAGCCGCCAAACGGACCACCATTTCCGGCAGCACCACCCATACCAGCATGGCCGAACTGATCATAACGGGCACGTTTGTCCTCGTTGCTCAGCACGTCATATGCTTCGGCTGCTTCTTTAAACTTTTCTTCCGCCTCCTTGTCGCCCGGGTTCTTGTCCGGGTGATACTGAATGGCTTTTTTACGATACGCTTTTTTTATTTCTTCTGCTGTTGCGGTTTTCGATACCTCCAGCACTTCATAGTAGTCTCTCTTTTCCATATATATATTTTATTCTCCAACTACCACTTTGGCGTGGCGCAGTACTTTATCGTTCAGTGTGTATCCGGTCTGTACACAATCCAGAATTTTTCCTTTCTGTTTTTCAGACGGTGCGGGAATCACTGCGATGGCTTCGTGGTAATCTGTATCCAGAGGCTTATCTTTGGTTTCGATTACTTTTACGCCATTTTGTCCTAATACAGAAATGAATTTGTTATAGATAAGTTCCACACCTTCTTTAACGGCTGCTACGTCTGTTGCTTTATCCATCATTTGGATAGCACGTTCCAGATCGTCAACCACAGGCAGGATACTACTCAGGCTCTTTTCACCTCCATTCAAGATCAGTTCAGCTTTTTCTTTTACCGTACGTTTACGGTAGTTGTCGAATTCGGCAGAGAGGCGCAGATATTTATCTTTCTGATCTTCAATGGTTGCATCAGCTTCTTTCAACTGCTTTTCCAGCTCTTCTTCTTTGGTCAGGGGAGCTGCTTCCTCCGTATTTTCTGTGTCCTGCAACTGTTCGTCTGCAAGGTTTTCAGCGTTCAACTCTTGTTCTTTAGCTGTTTCTTTTTCTTTAGGATTCATATCTTTATCTTTTTTGTTCTTAATAAATGGATTCAATTTCATGTCAATAGGACGTTACAATGTAACTGCCTCCCAGCAAAAACTCTGCCAATCTGCTAAACATGTCAAAAAACGCTGCAAAGGTAATGCTTTTCTGTCAGATTGACACATGCTGCATAGCATGTAATTCATTAAAAATGTCTATCTTTGCAACCTGTTTGTGAATTACAGACATTTCAATCGTAAATTGTAAATAGTTAAAATCGTAAATATAAAAGATGATTACAGTTTCAAACGTTTCGGTACAGTTTGGTAAAAGAGTATTGTTTAATGATGTAAATTTGAAGTTTACAAGTGGGAATTGTTATGGTATTATTGGTGCCAATGGTGCAGGTAAGTCCACTTTCCTTCGCACAATTTATGGCGATCTTGATCCGACTACCGGAAATATAACATTAGGTCCGGGCGAACGTCTGTCAGTGTTGAGCCAGGACCACTTTAAGTGGGATGCTTTCACGGTAATGGATACTGTGATGATGGGACATACTGTGTTGTGGGACATCATGAAGCAACGCGAAGAGTTGTATGCCAAGGAAGACTTTACCGATGAAGACGGGTTGAAGGTTTCCGAGCTGGAAGAGAAATTTGCTGAGCTTGATGGCTGGAATGCCGAGAGTGATGCTGCCATGTTGCTCAGTGGCCTGGGAGTTAAAGAAGACAAACATTATGTGTTGATGGGTGAGCTGAGTGGTAAAGAGAAGGTACGTGTGATGTTGGCACAAGCGCTTTACGGTAATCCGGACAACTTGCTACTGGACGAGCCTACCAATGACCTCGATATGGAGACAGTGACATGGCTTGAAGAATATCTGTCAAACTTTGAACATACCGTATTGGTGGTGAGCCATGACCGTCACTTCCTTGACTCAGTATGTACACACACGGTTGATATCGACTACGGAAAAATCAATATGTTTGCCGGTAACTACAGTTTCTGGTATGAATCCAGTCAGTTGGCTCTCCGTCAGCAACAGAACCAGAAAGCAAAGGCTGAGGAGAAGAAGAAAGAACTGGAAGAATTTATCCGCCGGTTCAGCGCCAATGTAGCTAAGAGCAAGCAGACTACCAGCCGTAAAAAGATGTTGGAGAAACTGAATGTAGAAGAGATTAAACCTTCTTCACGTAAGTATCCGGGCATCATTTTCACACCCGAACGTGAACCGGGCAATCAGATCCTTGAGGTTTCAGGTTTGAGTAAGAAGACCGAAGAGGGCGTAGTGCTGTTCAATGACGTGAACTTTAACGTTGAGAAGGGCGATAAGATCGTATTTATCTCACGCAATCCACGTGCCATGACGGCTTTCTTTGAAATAATCAATGGCAATATGAAGCCGGATGCCGGTCACTTCAATTGGGGAGTGACGATTACTACCGCTTATTTGCCGTTGGATAATACGGATTTCTTTAATACCGATCTCAATCTGGTAGATTGGTTAGGGCAGTATGGTGAAGGGAATGAAGTATATATGAAAGGATTCCTGGGACGTATGCTTTTCTCTGGAGAAGAAGTTTTGAAAAAGGTAAGTGTACTTTCGGGGGGTGAAAAGATGCGTTGCATGATTGCGCGTATGCAGCTTCGCAATGCAAACTGTCTGATCTTAGATACGCCGACTAATCACCTCGATCTGGAATCGATTCAGGCATTCAACAACAACCTGAAAACATATAAAGGTAATATCCTGTTCTCTTCACATGACCACGAATTTATTCAGACTGTGGCAAATCGTGTGATCGAACTGACTCCGAACGGCATCATTGACAAGATGATGGAATATGATGAATATATTACTTCCGATCATATTAAAGAGTTGAGAGCTAAGATGTACGGCGATAAATAAAAAAAGATCCTTTTTATATTAGACGCAGGCAGTATAGGAGTTTATTTCTATACTGCCTTTTTTTATAATCATGCCTTTCCTAAATTCTCGTTAATTCCCTCTTCTGTTTGCGAACTTTTTACAGAGGAGATACGTTCCTTGTATAAACAATACAAAAAGAGAATATTATGAATTTTATCTGGTATATTCTGATAGGAATTATTGCCGGCTATGTGGCTGGTAAAATAACAAGAGGAGGTGGCTTTGGACTGCTGGTCAATCTTGTTTTAGGAATTATTGGCGGTGTACTCGGGGGCTGGGTCTTTGCTTTACTTGGATTGGCGGCAACTGGTATTATCGGTAGTTTGATAACTTCTGTTGTAGGTGCTGTTCTGTTTCTGTGGATTGCATCTTTGTTTAGTCATTCGCGACAGTAAGTTACCTTTGCAATGTATTTATTTTATTAACTAACATAAAATTATTTGATTATGGAATGTGGAAATACTAAATTTCTGGTAGGTCTTGGATTAGGTTCTGCCATTGGTGCGCTGGTTTATCACTTTTCGCGCACAGCGAAAGCTAAGAAACTGAAAAATGATGTGTTTAATGCCCTTCATGAAATTGAGGCAGATGCCGAAGCTGCAATGGAAGATGCAAAAGTAAAAGCTGTGAAAACAGGTGCTAAAGTTGCAGGTAAAGTAGCGGATAAGGCCAATGAGGTAAAGGAAAAACTAAGTGAGGTAGGCCAATAAACCTACCTTTTTATATATATGCTCTCCCCGGACACTGTTTTGTTCGGGGATTTTTTGTATATAAAAAACAAAATCCTGGCGAAATCACTTCGACAGGACACTGTTTCATTTTACTTAAATGTGGCTACGTAATAAAATTATGACTAATTAATTAAATTCTGATACTGCAAAGATAGAGTGTTTACCCCATAGCCACAATCCCTTAAATAAGGTATATTACGTAGTATTTCTCACTATATATAGTTACTTGAGTTCTTTTTTCCATTCTTTGCTTACCGGATCATAGCGTTTGATGATACGTGCAGGGCTTCCGGCACATATTGTATAAGCCGGAACAGAACGGCTTACAACGCTCCCGGCAGCTACAACACAATGTTTTCCAAGTGTCACTCCGGGTAGAATGACTGCATTGGCACCTACCCACACGTCGTCTTCTATTGTCACAGGGGCAGTACTTACTCCTTGTTCATCAATCAGCTTTTCGGCATCTGCGTAATTGTGGTTTAATCCGGTTACAGTCACATTTTGTGCCAGGTTTACATGATTGCCTATCTGTACAGGGCCTATGATCGTATTTCCTAATCCCACGCGGGTATAATCTCCGATAATCAAATCTCCTACGGCATTGTTGAGACACGAGAAATCTTCCACAACTGAGTATTTGCCGAGTGAAAAGCTACGGAACGGCGGAAGATCTTTGCGTACGCTACGATAAATAACCGAACCTTTCCCCCGTTTCAGGTATACAAAATAAAACAGACGTATCCACCAGTTGGGGCGTGTTTTTACCGGATGCATAATAAATCTGTGTACGGCCTGTTTTAAGCCCGGGTGTTGCTTAATGTTATGTTTTAGCTTTCTGATGTCCATATATATTTGTAGGGTTTGGGAGGTTACTTCTTTTTTTTCTTCTCTACCAGATAATCGGGGATAGCCAGACAGAGAGTAAATAGCAGGGCGAACAACAGGAACCACCAACTCAAAGAAGCTCTCCAGTCATAGCAGGTGGCTATGATGCACCAGATACTGCTGAAGAGAAGTAGGATTCTCCATGAGGGCAAAAGCTGCCGGAATAATTTGTCTGCATAATCCCAGTTGCCTTCCATTAGTACTGCAGGAAGCTTTGAGACGGCTTTTCGCTTTGACATAGAATAGGGACGGGGACGAGGAGTGTTACTGTATATATGGATGTGGTCCATATATTCTATATAGATGTTCTGCTGTAATAATCTGCTTTCCAGATTGCTTTTCGGACTTCTCAGGTTTTGTTTCAGCCATTTGAAGTCTATGGCAATATCTGTTTTTTCGAGTGCCGAAGAAAGTCCTGTCTGGACATGTCCTTGTCTGAATATTGAATTTCGGATTTCTTCATGGATTGCTTTCCAGCGAATCTTTCGGGTAGGACGGCATTCAATGATATGGTGTAGTTGCATAGCCATTGTCCCCGATCCGTATGCGTTATTGATTTCTTTTAGCAGGCACGGAGATACATTGGTTGTTTCTCCCAGAATGATAGCTATGTCGTATAGCGACTCATCCAGTTCTTTTATACTCTGATACAGATTTTCGTAAGTGAGCAGGGTATATAACTCTTCCGGATACTTTTGTTTACAGATTTCTGTTCCCGGAGGAACCAGAAGTATAAAACGATGCATATTCCCGGTAGCCGGATATTTCTCTGATCTTCTGAATAATGCTGCCAAAGCAAAAACAAATAGATAGATGCCGGCTATCGCAATGCAGAGAAAGAATATGCTGTCTGCAGTATAGAAAAGAGTGTCTGCCATATAAGCTGTATATATTATACGTTTTCTTTTTGTATAAATGCAGTAACAGTTTTCAGGATAATTCTCATGTCTATCCAAAAAGAGAATGTTTTGGCATATTTTATATCCAACTGTTTACGCTCATCTGCCGACATCTTTCCTGAATCTCCACGCTTTTCTACCTGCCAAAGTCCTGTCAGTCCCGCCGGAGCCATAAAGCGGTCGATGTATTCGTCGCTGGTTAATAACTCAGCTTCGTACAGTGGCAAGGGGCGGTTACCTACTATTGACATGTCTCCTTTCAATATATTGATAAGTTGAGGCAATTCGTCAATGCTGTATTTACGAATGAAACGTCCTACCCGCGTGATGCGTGGATCGTTTTCGAGTTTGACAAATGCATTCTCCTGTTCGTGGCTTCTTTTGTTGATATACGCTTCTTCTGAAATGACAAAATCATCAGAGATTAGTACTATCCCGTCTTCATTTTCACTAAGCTCGGGTATTTCTCCCCAGATGATATCTTCGGTTGTCTCTTCTTCGGTTTGATATTGATTCAGGGAGTTGAAGTCTTTCAGATGCTTGTCGGCATTCGTATACATGGAACGAAATTTCAGAAAATCAAATATCTGATAATTACTTCCTACACGTTTTGATTTATAGATAATGGCTCCTTTGCTCTCCAGGCGGATAGCTATCGCAGTAATAATGAGTAGGGGAGACAAGCCTAATAGTGCAGTACCCGAAAAAAGTATATCAAAACATCTTTTCCAGAGAGGAAGCCTGAATGTTTGTATATTCTCTCCTCTTTTTTGTAGGTCTTTTATCTTTTGTTGCTTTCTGCGTTTCTGAAAGCTTATCAGGCTGTCTATTGCCTCCTGGGGGCTTTCAAATGGTATGGTGTTGTTGATACCGGCTTTCAGATATTGCAGACTTTCTTGTTGTGTAAGTGAATCCATCACTAATACCATATAGATACCGGGATACTTTTTCCGCAAAGACTCAATATCTTTGATATCTGTCTGTGTATTAGTCTGTTCGTATAATATGATTATATCAAACTTCTCCCGTATCTTATCTATTATTTTGATAGCCTTATCACATGTAGCTACATTGTAAAACTCCTCTTTGGGGAGTTTGGAAAAGCGTTTAATCGTTTTTTCGTACCTTCCGATATAGATAAGATGTAGCATAGAAAGACTTAGTCTATAATTTTTTTAATACGGACTTTAAGTTCGAGAGGATTGAATGGTTTTAGGATGTAATCGGCTGCTCCCTCTTCCAGAAGCCTGATTCTTTCTGTTGTGCTTTCTTCGCTTGAAAGCATGATAATAGGTATGGATTTGAATAACTCATTTCGTTTCATGTAAAGTAAGAATTCATCTCCCATCATTTCCGGCATACGGATGTCCGAGATAATAAGATCCGGAACGTTCCCTTCATTCAGCCACTCAATGGCTTTAATAGGATTTTCATGATAGGTGAAATCGTAATCTTTTCCCAAATAGATGGAAACTACTTTTGCGATGGATGCCTTGTCATCAATGAGCAATATTTTTTTTCTCATGTCTATAATAAAACTTTTTACTTTGCTTGCTTTGTTGATACGTGATTGATGTCTTTCTTGTCTCAAGCCGTGCAAATATATATAATATTTTTATAACTGTGTTCTTTTACGATAAAGTTATTTTCTGTTTTCAAATAAAGTCTGTTTCCCGGACGAAATAAAAGCCGGATTTTCTTATTCTCCGGCTTTTACTTTATTTTTAATTTTTATTGTTCTGGAAAGTGCCGTTGTTGTCGAAGGTAGTATACCATTTGGGGTTCTCTGTACCACCACTGGTTACCCAACTTTCAAACTCCTTGTATACATCTTTAATATTGCGATACTCCAAAGGCCATTTAAACGACTGTGGTATGATGATACCCCAGGCAAGATTCTCTTTGCTTATGTAATACTTCGTACCCGTTGAGCCGTCATCATTTCCTCCGAACAGTTGGGTATTGGCCAAATCGCTTGGCTGACGTCCCGGCATATGGATTTCTTTTCTCTGCTGGGCTCTGTCGGTGATGATGAAGAAATTCATATTGTTGATGTTGAAGGCACTTTCTTCTATGCTATTGGTCAGGTTTACAGTGATTTCTATTTCGGGAAGATCACTGTTGCTTACATTATTGTCACTGCCAGACTGGGTATTGATGAACTCTCTTGTATTCTTTCCCATTAATTTGTGTGCATCGTCAAAGAGAGGTATCACAGCCTGGCTCTGACCTGCTTCAACTCCACTGTTTTGAAGATTGAATGTGGTGGGTTTATGGGCTTTGTATGCAATGCTGTTTATACTGCTTGCCGGTACTTTGTCTAACATTACAGCGGCGGCGATAGCTTTGGTTGCTCCTACGGCACGAAGGGTAACAGTGAATGTTACTTTGTTCGTTTTGTTTTTACTGTCAAGTTCATACTTCAAACCTTTGAGCTGTATTACAATGTCATTCATATCATAGTCGCCGTAGAGAGGCCATTGGTCTTCAAACAGCAGTGTGTATTTATTGGCTGTTTCTATGATAGTCGGGAATTCCGGTTCAGTTGGAGGAAGCGGATTGGTAACAGAGCCTTCACTACATTCTGATTTGGCGATTTCTACAGGATTGGTAGATTCACTTGCCCATTCGGCACCGCCTGTCATTGTCCAACGAATATTCCCCCATTGATCTCTTTTAGAATCCGGATGATCATCACAGACAATCTGTAAATTTCCGGAATAATGAATCATGTCATTGTTGTCGGGATTCGTAGCAACTGCTTTTTTCATTTTGAGAAGTGCTTTCTCGTTGCCTGTACCCTTGAACCCTCTGTTTTTTGTATGATATCGGAATTCGGCTTGCTCTTCTACTGTAAACATAGCCTTGGCACCCATCTCTATTAATGTGTTGTCCATATACAGCCTGCTGGTCTTAATAAATGCACCGGCGTCATTTATGATTTTAGCTTCGTGCAGGTCTAATAGCTGATTGATGATTAGTTTGCATTTGTTGAGGCTATAATCATTCCAGCCTTCTATGTGCATGTTTGTGGTAGTCCATTCACCTTCATTCTCCCATGAACCGTTTTTACAGTTGAGGCTGGTCAGTTGGGCTACGGTTACTTTATTGATATTCTTTATATGACTATCACCTGTGACAGCTATATCGGTGGCAGTCACTTCTCCTTCATTCAGCATATTAGAGTTTCCGTTCGTGCCGGTCAGTTTACCGGAGATATTTATAATACCCTTTTCTCCATTATAGATGAAAGAACTGTTGGTATAAGTGACATTACGGGCGGTGAGAGTACCCTGGTTATACAACTTATAGTTATTATCCAGTTGCATATCGTTTTCTATTTTTAATGTTGCCCCTTTACCTACTGAAATCAAGCAGTTGATTTGGCCATTATTCTTTGATTGTGGCATTGTTACAGTCACATTGGGCAGTATGAATAGTTTGCAATTGGCAGCAAGGTATGTTTCTTCGCTCAGCGTTATGTTTTCGGTAACATACAAACTAACTCCTGATGCCCAAATATTTATTTTGGTTGTTTTTGCAGTAACTTTATAACTGCCGTTGGCTTTAAAGTTGTTTTGATCGAATATTTCATTTGTGGGTGATACTTCGGGAAATATACTCTTATCTTCACTGTCTGGTGTTGTCATTGTCGTGAATGCCCGTGTACTCATGCTTCTGGTAGTTTGCGTAGTCACCGGAGTACTGAAGTCGCAATTAACAACCCCGTTCTCTGTGCTGTACGCACGAATTGATGCCAATCCATCCGGAGCAATCTGGCGAATGTAAAGCATCGGAATCGAATTGGATACAGGCAATTCGGTAGTGAAGTCCTGACCTAATTTAGCAAATCCTTTGGTCAGGAGGGTTGCATCCGGAGATATTACAGGATTGTTATCGAACACCTCTACCGTATAATGATATTGTCCGTTAAAGGTGTCGTTAACCTTCACATTGAGGTTTATCGAAGAGAATAATAACCAGTCAAAGCCATTAGGAGCACTTATGTTACCCATTGGATTTTGAGCACGGTAATTGGGATCATAGAAGTTCTTATCACTATCTACACAACTGCTAAAAACAACTCCACTTACTATAAGTGTAGCTGCCAGTGATTCCCGGAAGTTAATTTTCATACATTAAATATTGCTTATTTTGTCTACTGTAATTTGCTATAACAACAAATTGCCTTTACTATTTATCACAAAGATATCTATTTATTGTATGATAACAACCAGTTAGGGGAGATAAAGTTTTGCTTATTAACATCTTTTTAGATATTGATGGACGGATATTGCAACTTTCTTTAGTCGTTCTTTCAATAACTTTTATTTCTTTGTTTATCAGTGGTATATGCTATATTTGTTCGTGCACTGTAAAAGCGAATTATAAGAAAAGTTGTATATTCTGTTCATTGTTTCTTATTGGACTTTCTTTACAAGCAGAGGAGCAAGGATGACGGTAACAGATTATTGTTGTTATGATGCTTATTTTGACTGTTTCTTCTTTCAATAGATGATTGAGATGTCTGTATTGGGGGAGGATCAAGGTCTGTATATAGAAAATAGTTTATACAAATTCTTCTTGTTGACAAATTCTTAATCTTTTATGTTTTTAGTTGGCAATAGATATATTTATTGAATTTTCACTATTAATATCTGTGTTTTCTCTGCTTTGGTTACTATTCAATAAGATTCATGATTATACATTGAAACCCAACAGGCTAAAAATATTCGTCTGTAATCTATTATTGATGCGAATCGGTAGTTGGATATTTGGTCCAAACCTGTATAGAATGAACTAAAGGGATTGCCGATAGTTTATCCGCAACACTCAAGACATTTATATATAAAATCTGCTTCTTCCTTAAATTAATACCTTTTCATAGGAAGTAAAGTTACGGACAATTAAAGATAAACTATAATCAAAAGTTTCAGTTGTAAGATTAAAACTTTAGGTTTTATAACCAAAAGTTCCGGTTATAGAATCAAAAGTTTTGGTTATAGATTATAAAAGAGAGAATAGTAGTTTTTTTCCTGATAAAAGGTAGTTTATATCGCCTTGTTTTGAACAAATATATACGATTAAGTTGAGTCCGGTTTTCAACTACTGATTCGCATTATTTATCATTTAGGATCAATACCCGATTTTTAGTTAAATACTGAAAATATTCCCCGGACTCCACAACGGTTGATTTGAAAACTTCGGAGTTGGGGAATATATTGTCTATTTCATTTTATCCTATTGACTTCGTTATTTCTCCCACCAGGCAAGAGTTCATTTTGTATCTGATTTCTTTGTTACTCAATCCGTGTCCAAGCAGGAACATCAGTTTGGTTACTGCACATTCCGGGGTGCTGTCATATCCGCTGATCACACCTGCTTGCAATAGTTGTATTCCGGTTTCGTACCGTTCCATTTCTACTGCTCCCGAAGAGCACTGGGTAATGTTGACAATGATAATACCTCGTTCTGTAGCCTCTTTTAGCTGTTGGATGAACCAGGGTTTCTGAGGGGCATTTCCCGAACCGAAAGTTTTCAATACCACTGCTTTCAATCCCTCCACGTGAAGCAGGGAGGTGACGATACTTTCCTGTATGCCGGGGAAAAGAGTTAATATCACCACATTGGAATCGAACAGATAATGTGGTTTCAGTGGTTTGGAGAAATCTGGTTTGCGGATTAAATTAGGTTCATATTTAATATGGATACCGACACGTGCCAATGCCGGATAGTTGAATGAGCGAAAGGCATTGAAGTTTTCGGCGTTGATTTTGGTAGTACGGTTGCCCCGCATAAGGTGATTTTCGAAGAAGATACATACTTCCGGTACTATGGCGGTACCGTCCGGATTTTTGGCTGCGGCTATTTCGATAGCGGTTATCAGATTTTCTTTTCCGTCTGTTCTCAGGGTTCCGATAGGAAGCTGTGAGCCGGTGAGGATGACTGGTTTGCTTAAATTCTCAAGCATGAAACTCAAAGCCGAAGCTGTATAGGCCATTGTGTCTGTACCGTGCAAAATGACAAAGCCATCGAAGTTGTCATAATTATAGTTGATGATCTTTACGAGTTTTGCCCAGTAAAGAGGTTCCATATCAGAAGAGTCAATAGGAGGGTCGAATTGATAGGAGGAGATCCGGTAATTAAAACGCTTCAATTCGGGGACGTGTTTCAGCAGGTGGTCAAAGTTGAAGTTTTCTAAGGCACCTGTTTCCGGGTTTTCTATCATTCCGATAGTTCCTCCAGTATATATTAACAAAACGGAAGGGCAATTTGCTATCATATCTGTGGCTCTTTTGTTAAATCGGCGACAAAGATATAAATTTATTATGATTTATGGATTATCGTTGGGTAAGTTTGTGAGTTGGTGAGTTTGTAAGTTTATAAGTTTGTTTGTAAGTTTGTGAGTTGACAACTTGTCCTCCTGTCAACTCACCAACTCTTCAACTCTTCAACTCATCAACTCACCAACTTACCAACTCACAAACTCACAAACTTACTCCCGAATTGCTTCCAGCAGCCGAAGGATTGCTTTTTCAGGGTCTTTTTCTTCTTCCAGTAAAGTAACAAATCGACTGCCTATAATACCTCCCCGCGCATTGTCACATGCTGCACGGAAGGTAGCTTTGTTCGAAATGCCAAAACCCACCATGCGCGGATTGCGTAGTTTCATTTCGTCTATCTTCTTGAAGTAAGCACGCTTCTGCACATCAAAATCCTGCTGGGCGCCTGTAGTGGCAGCCGAAGATACCATATAAATAAACCCGTCTGTATGGGCGTCTATTTCACGTATGCGTTCTTCGCTGGTTTCGGGAGTGATAAGCATAATTACTTTAATGTCATAACGTTCGGCTATGGGGCGGTATTGCTCCTGGTAGTCGCGAAAAGGAAGATCGGGAATAATAACTCCATCAATGCCACATTCAACGCATTGGCGGCAGAAGTTTTCAAACCCAAACTGCATGATAGGATTCAGGTATCCCATAAATACAAGTGGAATTTTCACATCTTCGCGAATACCGTGGAGCTGTTCGAAAAGCCGTTTGAGTGACATGCCGTTGCGAAGTGCCCGTGTGGCTGCATTCTGAATCACAATACCGTCTGCCATTGGATCACTGAATGGAATGCCGATTTCAATCATACTTACACCGTGCTTTTCGAGGGTGCGGATAACGTTGGCTGTTCCCTCCAATGTAGGAGTACCGGCACAAAAATAGATAGATAGCAGGTTTTTTTTATCGCTGCCGAAGAGTTGATTGATTCTATTCATGTTTTTATTCTTTCTTTATTGTTAGCGTAATTCGTTTAAAAACAGATGGATACGTTGTGCGTCCTTCTTTCCCGGTTTTACTTCAAAGCGACTGTTGAGATCGTAGCCTACCAGTAGGGGGTGCTGAAACTCTTTGAGTGCTTTGGCGCTATAAGGATTGATACCGCCACTCAGTATGAAGGGAGTACGTCCTTTATAGATATGCAGAATACTCCAGTCGAATTGATTGCCCGATCCTCCGCGTTGTTCGCACTTTGTATCAAAGAGAAAGTATTTGCAGAAATTACTGTAATTGTGTACGTTTTGCAGATCCTTTCTGCTGGCTATAGGGAATGCCTTGATAAGTTTCAGTCCTGACAACTGGAGTGACCGGCAATATTCCGGCGATTCATTTCCGTGTAATTGAATGAAGTCCAGACTGAAACGGTCGGCAAACATTTCTATTGTCTGCTTATCTTCGTTAACAAAGACTCCGACACGGCGGGCATTGGCAGGCATATAATCGGGCATTTCGCATAAGTAACGTGGAGATTTGGGATAGAAGATGAACCCGATCATGTCGATGTCCGGTGATTCTACTTCACGAATATTTTCTCCTTCACACATGCCGCAAACTTTGATTAATTTGTTGTTTACCATTTTCTTGAGGGATTAAGAGTTATTATGTGATTATTTTATCTATAAAATCTTTGAGTGTTTCACCCGGTTGCCCGGTGCGCATAAAGGTTTCGCCGATAAGAAAACCTCTGAAACCGGCATCGCGTAACTGAGATACGGTTTCTGGTTGAGAAAGTCCGCTTTCGGATACGCGTATGATGTCTTCCGGCAAATGTTCTGCCAGACGGAAGGAGTTGGCAACATCTGTATGAAAGCTCCCGAGGTTACGGTTGTTGATACCTACCATATCTGTCTCCTTATTTATATAAGTAAGCTCGTCTGCACTATGAATTTCGAGCAGGACTTCAAGACCGAGTTCATGAGCTTTATCAGTCAGTGCATGGCATTCGTCCTGTTCGAGTGCAGCAGCAATAAGCAGCACTGCATCGGCACCTACGATACGGGCCTGGTAGAGCTGATACTCATCGATAATGAACTCTTTCCTTAGAATGGGTAGATCCACCAACGGACGGGCGATACGGATATCACGTAATGTTCCGCCAAAGAATTTCTCATCAGTAAGGATAGATAGTGCAGAAGCACCAGCAGCAGCATAATCGGGAATGATCTTCTCCGGACTGGCTGTTTCCTTTATCCAGCCTTTAGAGGGAGAACGGCGTTTGAACTCGGCAATAATACCACTGGAAGAAGTAGCTAATGCCTGTTTCATAGAGCGGGTAGGAGGGACGTCACTAACCCCTTCGTATAATTGTTCGATTGTAATGGATTGCTTCTGCAACTCCACTTCAATCCGCTTGTTAGCGATAATTTCAGATAATATATCGGGCATAGGAAAAATAGTGATTAATGATTAGTGGTTAGTGATAAGCGATTAGTGATAAGTGATTAGTGGGCTGCGCGATCATCCGCATGGCACTAATCACTTATCACTAATCACTCACCACTATTTATAAATTTCTTAAGCGTATCCAGTGCCCTTCCGCTTTCCAGCGACTCGCGGGCAAGGGCAATACACTCTTCTATTGGCTTCTCCGGACAAATCACATTGATGGCAAAGGCAGCATTGACAATTACTACATCTTTTTGTGCTTCGGTAGCTGTATTTGCCAGTACGTTGTCGAATATCCTTGCGGCATCTTCTGGTGTGTTTCCACCATCCAGATCCATCTCCGTGTAACGAGAGAAACCAAGGCTTTCGGGGGTGTAAATTTTCTCACTCTCGCTGGTAGCTACTTTGAATTCCTTTGTCAGGGATATTTCGTCATATCCGTCCAGGCTGTGGACTACTGCGAACTTAATGTTGCTTGCCTGATAAGTGTAGCTATACAGACGAAGCAAAGGCAGATTGTAGACGCCCAACAGCTGGTAGCTCGGTAATACCGGATTGACCAACGGACCAAGCATATTGAAAAACGTACGTACTGCCAGTGATTTGCGTACCGGAGCTACTGCTTTGAGTGCCGGGTTGAAGAGGGGAGCGTGCAGATAAGCGATGTTACACCTCTCCATAGAACGCCGTAACTTATCAACATCATTGGTAAATTTCACACCGTGTTGTTCCATTACATTGCTGGCACCGCTGACGGAAGTAGCTCCGTAGTTTCCATGCTTCACAACCGGAAAGCCAGCTCCGGCTACTGTGAAGCAGGCTGCTGTAGAAATATTGAAGGTGTTTTTTCCATCACCACCCGTGCCTACAATGTCAATCGGAGAGAACTCACTCAGATCGACAGGGACCCGCATCTCGAGTAAAGCATCGCGAAAACCGCATAATTCCTCTACGGAGATATTGCGCATCAGAAAAACGGTGATTAGAGATGCCACCTGTACATCATTATATTTGCCCTGTGCTATGTTTTGCAGGATGATACGGGCTTCGTCCCGTCCCAGGTATTGGTGCTCGAAGAGCTTATATAGAATCTGTTTCATACATTTATGCATTTAAAAAGTTCTGAATGATAACTTTGCCCTGTGGTGTCAACACCGATTCGGGATGGAATTGAATGCCATGTACATCGTACATCCGATGGCGCAATGCCATGATTTGCCCTTCCTGGCTTTCGGCTGTAATTTCCAGACACTCCGGAAAAGCGTTGCGGCTTACTACCCATGAATGGTAGCGTCCTACGGGTATTTCGTGCTCCAGATGCTGAAACAAAATATCGTCTTTGATGATATGAACCGGGGTTTGTACACCATGATATACATCTGTAAGGTTTTCCAGTGTAGCACCGAAAGCTTCGCCGATAGCTTGATGCCCCAGACAAACGCCGAGAATACTTTTGGTTGGGGCATATTGTTTGATGATGGGCAATAACAGACCGGCTTCTTCCGGTATACCGGGACCGGGTGAGAGGATGATCTTGTCAAAGCGTTCTATTTCACTGAGTGCAATCTGATCGTTACGGAATACTTCTACATCTTTGATTCCCAATTCCTTCACAACATGCAGCAAATTATAAGTGAAAGAGTCGTAGTTATCTAAAAGTAATATCTTCATTGTCTTTAATTTTTAAGTGTTACTGCCAAGTCTATTGCTTTCTTCAATGCACCCAACTTGTTGTTTACTTCCTGCAATTCATATTCGTCCTGGCTGCGGGCTACAATACCACCTCCTGCCTGGAGCCACAGTTCATTGTTACGACTCACAAAGGTACGAATTGTAATGGCTTGGTTCAAGTCTCCGTTTAGTCCGATGAATCCGATACAACCGCCATAGGCGCCGCGGTTGTGCGGCTCTATCTCACTGATAAGTTGCATGGCGCGTACTTTGGGTGCACCGCTAAGTGTACCTGCCGGAAAAGTGTCGATGAACGTTTTCATGGAGCTACTCTCTTGATTGAGTACTCCGCTGACGCGGCTGACCAGATGGATCACATGACTGTAGTACTGTGGTTCTTTGTAGAACACTACACGCACGTCATGGCAGTTGCGGCTGAGGTCATTTCGTGCCAGATCTACCAGCATGACATGTTCTGCATTCTCTTTCGGGTCTGCAAGCAGAGCCTCTGCGAGTTCTTTGTCTTTGATAGAGTCGCCCGTGCGGCGGGTAGTTCCTGCTATGGGATCAATACAGGCTTGTTTGCCTTCAATTTTGCAGTGTGTTTCGGGAGATGAACCGAAGATGCGGTAACCGCCAAAGTCGAAGTAAAACAGATAAGGGGAAGGGTTAATGCTACGCAGAGCACGGTATACTTTGAAATCATCGCCGGCATAAGGCTGTACGAACCTTCTCGATAAAACAATCTGGAAAACATCGCCACGCAGACAGTGTGCGATACCTTTGCGAACATTTGCTTTGTGTTGCTCATCGGTGATGGGGCTTGTTACCGGACCGGTCACAGAGAAGTTATAAGATGCGTAATTACGGTTCTCGATGGTAGATTCCAGTTCCGGCAATCCGCTTTCTTCTCCTTCGCTGAGCATTTCTACAAGCGTAAGCTCGTTTTTGAAATGATTGAAGATGATGATATACTTATATAAGATGTACAATATATCCGGTGCATCATTCATCTGGTCGTGACTCTCTTTAATGGGGATATGTTCAAAGTATTTCACGGCATTGAAAGTGGTATAACCGTAGAGTCCGCATACTTCCTTGTGTTCTCCCGATACATGGAAACAGTTAATGAAGCTGTTAATGGCATTTTCTACTGTGAAGGTTTCTGTCAGCGGCTTTTCTTCGCGGGTATTGTCCGGATAGGTAGTAGTGACAAGGTCGTTGTTGACACCTACGCTTGCCAGTGGGCAGAGAGCGATGTATGACATGGAATTCTCTCCGGCATGGAAGTCTGAGCTTTCCATGAGTACCGATTGCGGATACATATCGCGTACCTTAAGGTAGATACTAACCGGAGTATGCAGGTCGCCAAGTACCTGTTTGCTGTTAGTTTTATAATTAAACATGGGGTTATTTACGATTAGACGATTTACTATTTACAATTAAAACCACTTTGATTTACGATTAGACGATTTACAATTTACGATTGAAGTTACTTTATTTATGAATAAGGGTAATCCCAATCGTAAATAGTAAATCGTCAAATCGTAAATTTCAAATAGGTTTCAATATCCTTATCTCCTCTTCCCGACACAGTTAATACTACCACATCTTCCGGGTTGAACTTTAATTTTTTGAGGGCACCTAATGCATGGGCCGATTCGAGTGCCGGAATGATTCCTTCCAGTTTTGTCAGTTCGTAGGCGGCTTCTATGGCTTCGTCGTCATTTACGGCCAGTACTGTGGCACGATGCTGCGATGCAAGGTTAGCATGTATCGGTCCGATGCCAGGATAGTCCAATCCGGCAGAGATAGAATAGGGCTCTTCAATCTGCCCGTCTTCGTCTTGGATGACGAAGGTACGTGCTCCGTGAATGATACCCATTTTCCCGAGTTGGATAGTTGCTGCGGTTTGTCCGGTTTCTACGCCTTTTCCTCCGGCTTCTGCCAGAACGATGCGTACCCGTTCGTCGTCCAGATAATGATAGATAGTACCTGCAGCATTACTTCCTCCACCTACACAGGCGATAAGATAATCGGGATAGTCGCGTCCCTCTTTTTCTGCGAGTTGTTTTTTTATCTCTTCACTGATCACTGACTGCAAGCGTGCTACCATGTCCGGGTAAGGGTGAGGGCCAACCGTAGAACCGATGATGTAGTACGTATCTGCCGGATGACAACACCAATCGCGTATCGCTTCGTTGGTAGCATCTTTCAGTGTCATATTTCCCGATGTTACCGGGATAACTGTTGCACCGAGCATTTTCATCTTCTCTACGTTGATATGCTGGCGTTCCACATCTGTCTTACCCATGTAGACAATGCACTCCATGTTCATCAGTGCACAAACGGTGGCTGTAGCTACTCCATGTTGTCCGGCACCTGTTTCGGCGATGATACGAGTCTTACCCATTCGGCGAGCCAGCAATATCTGACCGATGGTATTGTTTATCTTATGAGCACCGGTATGGTTGAGGTCTTCCCGTTTCAGGTACATCTTACATCCGTATTTCTCTGAAAGGCGGCGTGCCAGGTAGAGAGGGGAGGGACGTCCTACGTAGTCGCGCAGTAGTTGGTCGAACTCTTGTTTGAAACCCTCATCATTCAGTACGGTGAGGTATGTATTCTTTAATTCTTCTACACATTTATGAAGTATTTCGGGGATATACGCTCCGCCAAATTCTCCATAATAACCATCTTTGTCAACTTGATAACTTTTCATATATTCTTCTTTTTATAATTAAACTCTGTTGTAATGCCGGCTGAGCCGGATTCGACAAATGGGGTGGAAATGAAAAGAGCCCTGTCGCAGGTTGCGACAGGGCTCTTTCAAATCTGTTATATCTTTAATGAGGTATATACATACG
>OJSM01000150.1_pt1 | contig 78102 bp, 92 predicted proteins | sample 1599431 | NCBI WGS metagenome assembly OJSM01 (sample SAMN04168659, study PRJEB22393) | human gut metagenome | biome: human gut microbiome; feature: stool | host: Homo sapiens | collected 2014-05-12 | reverse complement strand
ATGGCAGCCAGGATGGCATCAATTACTACAGCCAAAGCTTCGAAGCTCGTCTGGCAAGTTTTGGTGCAGATACGTTAACGGCGGGGGGCTACCAGTCACATGTACAAGTTTTATTGCGTATTCAGTAGCCTCTGGATGCTGGCATTTGGCCTACATGCGGCGGTTAACATCAGTACTACTCGGGTCATTTTCAACCACGGAGAGACTCAACGCTCGGTGATGTTAGTCAACGATGGTAATTATCCCGTGGTGGTTCAAAGTTGGGTAGATGACGGCACGCCAGAGAAAGGGCCATCACAGGCCAGTTCGCCTTTTATCGTGCTTCCCCCGGTGCTAAAAATTCTCCCCGGTGAACAACGCGAGATAAAGGTGATGACGACTGGGGCGGGGCTTGCCAACGATTATGAGTCGTTATTCTGGCTCAACGTGTACCAGGTTCCAGCGGAGTTGAAAAATAGCTCAACTGGTGAAAAAGTGCGCTTAACGTTAAGAAATCAGCTAAAAGTCCTATGGAGACCGAAAAACACAGGCGTGTTGACTGAAAAAAGCATCAATCTTCTGAGTTTTCACCATGAAAACGGGGGGATTTACGCTGTTAATCAGAGTTCCTGGAACATATCTCTGGCTAATGTAGCTTCAGGAGACTATTCCATAACTGGAATAGTGGTTTCACCGCGTTCCCGGCAGGTAATTTTTAAGTCAGCACCTCCTGAAATGCTGAATAATAAGATAAACTTTACTGTGATTAACGATGAAGGAAATCGTTGGGGATTTTCAACTGTCGTAAATTAACGCTGGCAGTGCTCGCTCTAGCTAAATTGACAAAAATCCATATTCAGGGAACATAATGGCACACGTGTTTTTGCTTAACAGTACCGTTGTATTCTGGCCAGAGCGGAACGTACTCTACGCGAAATCGGATGAGACCAAACGTATAACATTAAGCAATCCGGCAACCCGTTGTTTACTTTTATTAATTCAACAACAGGGGCAGGTTATTGAACGTGATTATTTCTTTGAGCATGTCTGGTATATTAACGGTGCGCAGGTCACCAATAATACGTTCTATCAGAATATTTCCTTGCTTCGTCGCGCGTTTAAAGAACTTAGCCTGAATGAAGAACTTATCGTAACCGTACCGAAAGTCGGGATCCGCCTGGAGCCACAACTGGAAGTGCTGGAACAGAAGATTGAAGAACCGCTTAGCGAGCTCTCTGTCACGCCATCGGTAACGTCGGTAAATACAGTGACAAAATCACTGCGTATGCGCTCACTGTGCTGGATTCTGGCGGGTGTTGTGTGCTGCGTTATAGCCGCAATAGTGACCTGGGAGGCACAGTTTGATCCCAGACTCAGTCGTTATGTGTCTTTAGGCGTAGGGGAGGGATGCCACTGGTACGCCAATCAGGATGTGCTTAAATTTGATCAGCACCAGCAGTTTATCAAAACAAGTACGCTGGATTGTCAAAGCTATCCCTGGGTTTATCTCACGCTGTATCCTAATTTCCCGCGGATCTCCGCATTAACTTGTCGAAAGCAATATAGCCGCTGGCAGGATAATGATTGTGTGACCCATTATTATTTCGCGGAGTCCAGACATGTGGGGACGTAATATAAAATGGTGTGTTGGCATCATCTTAGCAGTAGCGTTAACAATTGCTGTCACGATGACGTTACAAAACTGGCAGCGGTCACATTTTGATTGCTCCGGAGAATTAGTAATGGAGTATCCAGATATTCGTGGTGATATTTCAGTCAGGTACGTTTTTAATGGCAGCAATGGGGTGGCTATTTTACGCGGAAAAATCACTGATAATAACGGTGAAAAGCTGGCGGTAAATCAAAATGTCTGGTTTACCTTTACCCGCAAGGATGATGATTACTTTATGGAGTCCGGAAATGTCGCTTCAAGTTCCGGTGGCACTAACATTCATCCATTGTTAGCGAGAACGTTGCCAGATTTTTTCCTTAAACCCAAAGAACCATTTTATTTCAGCATATTGCGACTCAATAGCAGTACATGGCAGTTCTATACCAGCCGTTCGCCGTCGGTGTTTTGTCAGCGTTAAACCGTTGAGATTGCACTCTGTATAGCGTTTGCATACAGAGTGCTTGTGCTCAAAGCATTTCAACTGCAGAAGCGAACTTTGTTGCTCAGACCTTCATGATTGGTTATTCGACAGAGAAAGCAGAAGGGGTGAAGACTGAACTTGTCCATGGGATTAGAAGCCTGATACAGTTCAAATTCAATTTAACATAATATACATTCGGTAGAGCGATAACACGTAGTCCATAGATATTATGGGTGAATGTTATGGCTATATTGAGTGTGAAGTTAACCAAAACCAGCAACACACAGCATGTTGTTAATGCTTTGCTCTTGATTTGTTGCCGAATGGGTGAGGGTAGTAACACCGCTCATCTTTTCGGCGATGAAGTATCCGATATATCACCACGCCAAAATGTTCAGTCTTTACCTGAATGCACAGCAAAAATCCTCTCCGAAATATCACGTCGCGGCCTGTTTTTTCACGTAGCGCCGCACGGAAAAAATCACGGCATTTTCATTGCCACACATCCTAAGAATCTCAGCCGAAACGCATAGGGGGCGCATCATGCGTGATTTTGCTCTGATTTTCCGGCATGCGTGGGAACTGGCAAGAAAGGGGGCTGAGACGTTCGGCGGCTCTGCTCGTGACTACTTTCGCGAGTCACTTCTGTTGGCTTACAACCAGTTAAAACGCAATGTAACAGCGAAAGACCTCGTTAAAATTATGACAGGTCGTTACATGTCAATGAGCCAAATCCGAGAAGAAGTTAACGCCAAATTTAAAAAGCAAACTGCAAAGAACATCGCCCGTAGAATTTGGAACATGTTTCGCTCTCCCTATGTGGAAATAGAGAAGATCAAATGTGAATCTACTGGAAAATATCTTTATCACCTGAAACATGCACAAAAAAACTTCTTTGTAAGCGGGGCAATTACTCGCGCCCTGAAATCAGCATGGCAAGAAAAGAAGAAGGCTATAAAACCGCGTCCAGCAATGTCAAAGGACGAAATTAACTCTTGTCGTATGGCTAACGCTTTTCATAAAGCGCTTTCAACCGGGATTTACATTCCACCTAACTTAATTTGAGAAAAACATGAGCAAAAGAACACAAATTATTCAGTTTAGGGCAGACGAAGAAACCTATAGTCGCGCTCAAGAGCGCGTTAAAAATGGTGGCTTACAACTGCCTGATGTGATGCGTGCTGCGCTTAAGTCTGTTGCCGATGCTGATGTTTCCTGCCTCGCTGATTTAATCAACGGAGCAACATCAGGCAGTGAGGATATTAATCAAGCATGGCTTTTCCAAAAATGTCATGAACTTTTTGATTACCGTGACGGGCAGTTGTTCCGCAAGTCACGTAAAGGGATGGGGGAGCAGGGAGACCCTGTTTTTATCAGGGTTCGTGAAGGTGAAGAACATGTATTAATTCAGGGGAGCCATTACCCATTGAAAGATATTGTATGGCTAATGGCAAACGGGAGTATTGCCGGGGACGTTGAATATAAAAACCCATACAGGGTGAATATGAAACACTCAATTGAAAACCTCATGATTAATCCTGTTAAGGAAAAGGAGACAATTCTTGTCAAATATTTGAATGGATCTGAGAAGATCAATGTTATCAAAGTTAAACAACGTGCGTTTATGTTTGACACTAGTAATGATGAAAACACCAAAAATGTAATAGAAAAATTAATTAACAGTGAAAAAACAATTCCATTACTTCTACGCGGTGAGGATGGCTGGATTGCATCCAGAACAGCCATCCATGCTTTTAAATTAAGCGATAACCAGTACGTGGTAAGCATTTCTTAAGGGGGTTTTATGTCCAATGAAACAGTAAAAAAGGTCATAGCAGAAAAGCGCCGTATGACCATAGGTCAATTAACAGACCTACTTGTTAGCGGTGCTTTACGCCGTGAATTAGGTATGGATAAAACAGAATTTGCAGGGTTGGTTAGCGTCATGCGCTCTACGATACGCCGGATTGAAGGGCTGGAAGCTACACCACGTATAGGGTTGATATTTAACACCGCTGCCGCTCTGCGCATTGGTATTGATTTTCCAATTATCGAAGAAAAGGCAAAGAGGTAACAATGCGCCGTTACATCATTACAGATAAGGATATTTTTGATGTTTTTCAGCGCTGGACAAGCCCAACGCTGAAAAACCAGAAGATGCATACCAGCTTCATTCGTGAGGCTGTGTGCCGCGCACACCCTGACAAGGTAATTCTCCAGTATGACATTCGCCAGAAGCTAAAAAATATGGCTTCGCGTGGATTGTTAATTGAGGTTCATTTAAGTCCGAATGCAACAGCTTGGATGATTAATAAAGGTGAATTGAATGGACAAAATTAAGACCAAAAGAAGCGAACGAAGATTATCGCGTGACCTTATCGAAGAAGCGTTAAGGCTGGTGGCTGACCGCAGTGAACATGAAGGGGTGAGCAAGGATACAGCTAAACGTCATGCGTCAGCCATTCGCGGAGTAATTCCGGCGCTGGGTGTTGTTAAGAGCAAGGTTATCAAACCGGGTGTATGGGTGGCTCTGTATGCCCGTAGCGATTCAACATCAACTGTCATCAGCAATATGAAATTTACTGCCGTAATTTTTGAATGGGCGGGGCAACAAAATTATGAGGATGCCGCATTTTACGCTGCTATCGCGAATGCGATTCGTACAGCGCTAGCAGTTAAAGGGTAATTACAAAAAATGAAACCATACGGGCAATTTTATTCAGTCGATGGATGTACCTGTGATTTGTGCCGCTCTCGTGGTTATCGAAAGGGAAACGGCTATGAGTCGGAAAGTCGCACTAATAAACATAGAGCGCGTCAAGAGGCTAAGCGCGGTATCAATAAACAACTTACGGAGGTCGCCCCATAACGGGCGATAACAAAATATGACCAATAGCGAACAAAACCAAAAAAAATATGATGAGCGAAAAGACCTTCATCTGTGGTTCGGGCTGTCTTACGCCGCATTTCTGGTTATGCCACGTGTCGCAATGATGCAGATGCCAGAAGAATGGCGCGAAAAAATGGCTGAGTTATTGAATGAGTACGATGAGACAATCGACACAGCCGCATTCGGTGTAAAAAGTTGCCGGGTTAATGCATTAACTGGCGACGGCAAACTAATGAGAATGCCGGAAGAGTTATTGAATTACCGCCACCCACAGCCGGAAACGATATCGGCACTTTTACTTCCCAAAGGTGAGCCACAATGACCAATAAACCAGAACCAATAGACGGGTGGTGTGGAATATGTGCCGATTGCGTACCTCAAATTAACGGTGGTTCAGGATTTAAAAATTGCGCTGAGGCACATGATGCGCAACTTGCAGAGGATATAGGGATGAATAAGAGACTCACAGATGAGCGTATTGCAGAGTTAATAAAAATGGCTGATACGTACTGTATTACATACGCAGAGGAATCAGAAGATACGGCTATTGCACTGCGAGAGCTACAGGAACGCCGCAAGGCTGATAGCGAGGAGCCTGTTTCGTTCGACAAACTGAATGCAGCGGTGGCAGAGGTCACTGGAGGTAATCAACATGCGTGGGATGCCAATATTTACAAGGGGCATCAGGCCGTACCATTCATGAATTACAATTCTCTGGCACGTATCGTTGATAAATACCGCGCCCCGCAGCCTGCGCCGGTAGTCCCTGTAACTCTCCCGTGCGCCATTGAGTTAAAGCCAGGTCTTATTATCGGCAAGGGCTGTAAAACAGAGACTTTGCTGACTGCGCTGCAACGTCGCGCCGACTATTACGCTGAAATTGACGCTATGACGCCGGAAGAACGTGCAGAACATAACGCCAATATCGCAGCATTCAAAGCTATGTTGCCGCCGTCAGCGCTGGACAGTAAACAGGTGGGCGAATTGACAATGTGGGTTAAGAGATTAGCCCATTCGCTTAGAAATGCCAGACCAGACAGCAAGTTACACAGCGATGCTATGGACTACCTGTGTAGCAATGGTTTTATCAGCGTGGGGGATGTATTGCGATGAGCAGCTTAATTTACTTAATCGCTCTTGGCTTCTACATTTTGGGTTTTGCTGCAATGTTTCATTATTCGCTAAGGCGTGATGTGGAGTGTGACCTTGAACAAAATAAGAGTGAAGCATTTCTGTTTGCATTTTTATGGCCTGTGTTTGTTGCTTTTATGGTGGCAATTATTCTCATTGAGGAATTAATTTTCTTGGCATGCGCAGTATATCGGAGCTTTCATTCTAAATGGCGGGGAAAGAAATGCTGAGTGATTTGCTGATTATGGTTGACCGCCGCGCTCAGGCGGTCAGTTTGCGTGAAAAAACCATTATCAACGAGCGTCACGCTGTTCGAATGCTTGAGCCTGTTCTTTCGCTTGGGGTTCGCGCCGCCAGTGTGCCAGATACATGGGTAAGATATGCTGACAGATGCATTGATAATGGTCTGGCGGCATCCACTATCCGGCAGCGCATTGATTGTGTTGCTGCTGTCGTTGCCTGGGTGATTCATGCTGATATCAAATTCAAGCCAGCCGCGCCCGGTTCGCTGGGGAGAATGCTGGAGGCTATGCGAACCGCAGCAAGGGCAATTGGCAAGAGAATTAAGCGCCATCGAGCACTAAGTAAACCTGCACGAGTAAGCATTGATGAATACACCGCCGTTGTTCAAGATATAGAATCTCTACGCGAACCATACAGAACAGCCGCACGAATGATGTTATGTTTCGGGCTAAGGGCATCTGAAACACTCTCATTATCCAGCAACTCTCTTATATCGGGTGGCAGGATGTTTATTCCAGACCGTTGCACAAAAACGCATGCGGACCTGCTTTTACCTATTCCAGTTAAGTACATTCCACTGATAAATGAGTGGTTATCAGTAATCGGGGAGTCAGAAATAAAATATAACACACTGGTAACGACTATATCCCGCGCTGGTATAAAGTGGCGCTGTCATGATTTGCGTAAGTTGTTCCGTACTTCTGCTGCTGTTCGTGGTGAGGATTTTCTTGCAACAGAATTAATCCTTAACCACGCCGTCAAAGATGTACCATCTATTTACTTACAGTCGCCACCATTCGCAGCAATGAGAAAAATATTAACTAACTCGATAGAAGAATATTTACAGGTCAGGGGGTAGGAAATGTCAATGTCAGCAATAAAAGATAATGATGTAATGTATCAAAAGAAATATCCGAGACATTGTCTGTTTAAATTACTCCAATTGCGTACAAACCTAAAAGCGAAACCTGATATTTATCGAGTGGAAATGATTAGTCGTGAGGGTGAAAAGATATTGATGGGAGGTAGCAAAACGACTCAGGAAGCAATAGCACTTTATCGGGACATAGCAACGTTGAGCGCAGCAGAAGTAGAAACGGCATTCAGTAGCATGGTCTAAATAACGTCAGCAGAACACACCCGGCATTTGCCGGGTTTTTTATGCCTGCAAAAAACACATCCGATAAAGTGTATGTGAATAAATCGTTAAATCCCACTTAACAAAACATAAACACAAGCAAGGTTAAAAATGTTAACAACAAAGTTAAATGTGTGTTGTGTGGATAAGTTTATCTGAACCATAACACATAACAAAGTAATGTGATTAAAGTCAGTTTTTAGACAAAAACAACGAAAAATTATTTAACTCAATAAAAACAATCAATTGCGAAAATTGGTTGTTTTTGATGCAGTTTATGTGCGTTTTTTGTCGTCAATACATTGTATTTTGCCAGCAACATAAAACAAAAAAATTAAGCCACAAAATACACCATATAAATCATAAACGTACATAGGTGAGGCAAACGGATATATAAGGTTGGACATTCTAAAAAATATGATGAGATTGAGCATAGAATAGACAAAAACAACATAATCATTAATAAATATTTCTGCCTGAAATAAAGCCGAAAAAGAGAGTTCCGCCTAAATAACCTATAAATCAAAATGATAGCCCCACCAAAAGAGAAACCCCCATAAAAAAGTTCGGGAATGTTTCTACATTCTCATCCGACCAGATGTTTTAACATATTGACATGGAGATAATGAGTTAGTCACAAAAGCGGAAAGCTGGCATGAGGCAGTGGGCGAAAATATATTAAACCGCGCTCAGGCTTGTTTCCACCAGCACCGGACGTTATCTATCACTTTCTGACTCACAACTAGAACGGGTAAATAATTGACCGTTAAAGGATAGCGAGGCTGTTACAAATTAAATGTTCACAAATCAGCCACAACATTTAAAACAAAACAGCAACATGAAAGCTGGCACGATAAATGTTATCCACAATAAAAATCAGCATTTTCGCCACTTCAAAGCGATATTGACCACTAACATAAATCGTGCAGGTGGTGGTTTTTGTCTTGTTTATCCACAGATTCAACCTTGCACCAAATATTGACGCATTACCGCTGGCGGCGTTTCTGTAATTAGCCTGGGCGTTGCCTTTAAATCACTTCTATATAAGGAGGTGATTTTTATGGCTTACGGGCGTCAGTTCGAGATAACCGTTAATTGCACAGATGGCGAGACGATCCACATTACGGATGTAGATGTGGATTTTTCGTCTGTGCGTGACGATGAAAAAGAGCCAAACGAAGCTGACTTGACCGTGTGGGGGCTTATGCCTCAGACGCAAAATGCAATCGCTCAGGCAGGTTCAACCGTCAGCGTTGCCGCTGGCTATATAGATGAAGGCATGTTCACCCTGTTTCAGGGGGAGCTAATCAGCGCCGTAACCATTAAGCCTAACGAGGTTTACGGTCTGAAAATGAAAATTTATGAGGCGCTTATTCCATTTCGCGCCAGCGTCACATCTCGCACTTTTAAAAAGGGGCAAAACCTCAAAGAGGCAGTGTCGCTGGTTGCGTCAGATATGGGGCTGGGGTGTCAGGTTTCAAAAGCTGCAGCAACATTAGTGTTGCCTAAGAATGTTAGCGGCGTCGCATTATCCCGCGATGTGTTAACCAGCTTATGCAAGCCGGTTAATGCCACATGGTCACTTCAATATCAGTCGCTAGTTGTCACTGCCGGGGATTCTGTTCTCACTGGTGCTGCCGTTTTTTCACCTGAAACGGGATTACTTGGTGCTCCATTTTTAAAGATCCATTCACCAAAGCGCACCAAGAAAAAGAACCCATCAGAAAAAGACAAAATCCAGAAGAAACACGACAAAAGCATAACTACATACCAGTGGCCTCCTAAAGGCTCTCAGGTTGACTACTCAAAAGGCGCTCGCCGTCAGATGGGCGTTATTGAGGCCATTACTTGGGAGTCGCTTTTACGTGGCGGTGTTGAGATTGGCGAGCAGATAGAGCTTTCGTCGCCTTCTATGGGGGAAGGCTGGAACATCATTGTTAAAAAGATTTCCCACAAATTCAGTACGCGTGACCGTCAGGCATGGTCATCCTCATGGGAGGGCATCATTGCATGAGGGCGGGAAGTCAGGTTAACGCAATCGTAGAGCAGGCGCTTAACTCAGCAATTTTTGCTCTGGAAGCTGTGATTGTTTCAGTGAATGAAGGCCGCGCAACCGTCAGGCCAACGCCAAAACGTTCATTTGGCGACAATCCAGAGCCTGTCGATTATCCGGCGGTTGAAAATGTGCGCCTTATTTCTCTGGTCTGGGATGGCGGTAAGTCTGGCATCAGCGGGCGAGTTTTGCCGGGTGATGAATGCTTACTGATAGCGCTATCCCACGGCGACGGTGACGAACCAGACCATAAAACCTTCTCAAATGCCGTTGCTCTGTGCGGCTTTTCCGACAAATCAATTCATCAGATGCCAGATAGCCCCGGCATACGCGTTTTCAGTGGTAGCTCGTTCATCGAATGGGATGACGGGAGCATTAAAGGTGATACCGGACAGGGCGCAACCTTCGCCTTTACGGGCGACAAAATGACCGTTAACGCACCGGGCGGCATCGATATGACTGCCCCCATGACCACCATAAACGGGAATTTAACGATTTCCGGCGCTATCAGTCAGGGCGCTAAAGGCGGTGGCAACGCTGAATTCGGCGGCAACGTCAAAGTAACCGGGAAAAGCGAAGCGGCTGACCATATCAGCGGCGGTAAGTCAGGTAAAGACCATACCCACATTTCAAATGGCCAGGGCAAAGAGACTAACAAGCCTTCATAAGGAAACGACATGAAATTGAATGATGGTGCGGCGCAAATTGCGCTTTCTAACAAAGGCTTTCTGATGGCTGGTGACTACAGCACAACCATCAGCAAGGGCGAGATTATCAACATTACTGAACGTACCGGGCTGGTTGTGGATCGCGTCGAGTGTATCCCCCTGATTAATGCGCCCCTTTATATGGTCATGGCGACCTGCCGCGAATACAAAGACCAGTTCATGCCTTTTTACAGCGATTTACCGTTTGAATTACCACATCAGGCAGCAATGGCGCAGATGCTGAACGATGCCGGGGAAGGTTTCGACCTTGATGACCTGTTGGATATTGAGTCACTGGATGCGGCAGTAACGGTGGTTCACGTTGAAAAGTGGATGCACACAGAATGAACATCACAACAGCACAATATCGACACGGTGTGAAAGGCTGTTTTCTTTCAACTCACAGACCACAGCCGGGCGAATCATTAACGCTGGTAATGCCTACGTGCAGGGGGAAAAGATTCATTCCCGTGGGGCAGGTGCAAAGGGTTGAGGCCGTTGGCTTAAGCCGATGCCTTGTATGGGTTTCGAAACTGGCATTCGTTGAGGGGATGAATTACTGATGCTGGACATTATACAGGACGAAAACGGGGTGATTCTTCGTAACGGTGATTTTGTGCTGGATGGTGGCATTGATGGCGTGGCACAGCAGGCAGAAATAAGAGTCGGGACAAATCGCGGTGAATGGTGGCTCGATGAAACTCAGGGTTTGCCGTGGGTGCCTGGCATTATGGCGTCACGCCTTCCAGCGTCGATTGTCTCCAATATGATTAATGCTGAGGCTAAACGCACCCCGGAAGTTAGCGACGCCAAAACCACAGCCATTAATGATGCGAAGGGTAATTACACAATCCGCTTTGCGGTCTACATTGGCTCAGAAAGCACAGAGGTAACAAGTGGAATTAGTGAATGATGGTGGCTGGCATGGTGCCAGATTGCCGGAGCTAAGAGGCGATAAATACGAAAAGCTAAAGGGCGCATTGGGTGATGTTAACCCCGATGGCGACTCACTGGTCGGGCAAACAATAGCGATAGTTTCGGAAGATGACTTAAACATCATTGAGGCGATTGGCTGGGTATTTTCCGGCTTTTTCATTTCAATGGCAGAGGGAGCACAGTTAGATGGTCTTGGCGAGCGCTTCAACCTTCCTCGTTATGGTCTTACTCGCTCGCTGGCTTATGTTCTTTACCTTTTACAGCCGGGGCAGGTCATCAGCGCTGGTGATGGGTTTACTATCTCTGGTAGCGCTGGCGAGTGGGCTATAAACCACGAAGTAAAAGAAGATGGAAAGTCAGCTACTGGATTTGTGTTAAAAGTCCGTCAGGATGCCATCACCAGCGGAAACACATTTACCATTAACATCTCTGGCAAACCGCACTCTACACAATTTCAGGCTGGTGACACGTCAGACTCGATACTTAGCCGCCTGTACACGCAAATTACGGCGGCTGAAACTTCCCTTACGACATACCAATCATCATACGGGACTCTGCTTTATGCCGCTGATGGTAGAACAATTATTCCGTTTTCCTTTGCTGATGATGTGTTTGAAATTGTCAGGGCTGGTATACCTGCAACCGCTTACTATCAAAGCAATACCGAGTTTCCATCGGTATTGTTTGGCTACGTTGCAAACAATGACATTCTGGTACTGGCAAACGGTGTTAAGGGTTATCTCATCGAAGACGATGAGTCATATCGTGAGCGCATACAGATAGCAGCGGCAGCAGCCAGAGTGAACATCAGCGCATCGCGCCCCGGCGTTAAAAATGCCGTATTAGCCGTCAGCGGTGTCTCTTATGCTTCTGTTGAGGTTAACCGGGGAATTAACACTAATGCGGAGGGAATACCCGGTAAATCAATTCAGGTTTTTGTTGCTGGTGGTGACGATAATGAAATAGCACAGGCTATTTACGATGCCGCCGCCGCTGAGTGCGGGTTTCATGGTGATGTGTCCGCAACGGCGACCGATGGAGAGATAACGGAAACGGTTTATTTCAGCCGCCAGAGATTTCAGCTTGTTTATGTCAGTGTGTCAGGCGATATATGGGATAAGGAAACAACGGGCAGGCCAGCAGATTATATCAGCGTGGCTAAAAACACCGTAACGGCCTATTTTTCACAGCTTACACCGGGAAAAGATGTATTTGCTGGTCAAATATATGCCCGTTTATTAACAGCATTTTCAACGCTGACGGACGTAACAGTAAAAATCGGCATTATATCCCCGCCAACAGATAATCATGTTTCTGTAGGCAGCGGCATTATTGCGGTCACTGATTCAACATCGGTAACGGTGGTTTGATGGAACCTGTAATTAAAAGCCCTGAGCAGTTAGCAAAAGAGCGCCTGACGTCAAAAGTACGCATCCAGAGAAATATTGACCTAATCGCAGGGCTAAAATCCGGCAACAGTAGCATGGCTGCAGCGATTGAATACATGAAAAAAGGGTTTTCTCTGGCAGATTCAACGGGAACACTTTTAGACGCATGGGGGGAGCAATACAGCATTCAGCGAGAAGGGCGCGACGATGATGATTATCGTAATGCGCTACAACAAGCCAGAGGCGAACAGAGCGTTTCCACGCAATCAAGGCCATCAGTGGGCGCATATATGCAGCAGGTATACAAACTTGTCTGGCTACCGCTAAATCGGGTAGGGCTAAGCACTGGCGCAATAGGCGCGGCCTTTAATCGTGTGCCTCTGCGTACAGTGTTTGTGCAGTGTGGTGGTATGGCTCCTGATATTGAGCTCTCCGATTCTCTTGTATCTGCCACGTTCGGCGGGGATATCTACAGCGCTGCAACACCGCCAAATGTGAATCTCACCCATCATGCGCCAATGTTCCCCGGAAATGCTTTCCCTTGCGTATGGGCTGGCATCCGATACGAGAAAACCCAAAAAACGATCCGGGCAACTGCAACGCAAGGCGTCAGAGTCAGAGCGCTTAAATCTCTGTTAACCCGTATTGATGGCACTGCGACGGTAAGCGGCGGCGAACTAATTACGCCATTCAGTACGCTGGTAACAGTCAAACAAATGAAGGTGAAAAATGGATAGCTGGGCGGAAACAGACAAAACCTACAAGGGGCAAGGGGGAACCGATATCCCCAATAAGCAGGAGCCATCACAAGAATTGCAGGCTACCGGCTTTGCTCCAACGTATTTTGATGAAAACGGTAATCTGGTGTTTGGGGATGGTGTATCGGCACAAACAATGAATTTCATTCTCAATGACCTATACAAAAAATATCGTGATTTATTAGCCAGGGTAAATGCGTGATGAATAGCTTTGCGACTATAAGCCGCATCTATCCTTTTCGCGGTTCGAAATATGCCAGCGTCAAACAACCATCACCTACAAAGCAGGCTGATGGTTTCAGACCGTGTTACATCAGCCTGACAGGGGAGCCGATTCAGGGTGATACCGTTGATTTTGCGGAATTAAATTACATCTTTAATGACCTGTACGCCAAAGCCGCGCACATTGACCAGCTTCTTACAGCTAAGGGGAAATAATGGCATTAACACCGGAAGAACTGGTAGCAATATCCGACCTTGAACGGGCGGCAATTGACGATTCCAGCGTTGTACCTGAATGGCTTATGCCAGCAGAGATACGCGGCAGCAGTGCGCCAATAAGCTGTATACCATACCCACAGCACACCATAGATGTGTTTGGTGGGCTTCTTGCTGGTTCGTGGTCGCTAAAGTTTCAAAATCCGTTACAGCGCGTTGTGTGCGATTTGGAGATATACCACGGCGAAAACGCCCCGTTATCAGCACCACCAGATTTATCAGCACTACAGCTTACGGTTTCAGGTTTCGATAAAGCGGTTATCTTCTGCCCCGCAAAAACGGCAACGGATACCGCCCCGGCTAACTATCTCAATCTTGGCGTGACGGGTATCGCCGCAAAGTACAAGCTGGGCGGTAAGCGTCGATTTCTGGAACAATCCGGGCTGGTGGTCATCCCGTTAACGATGATTTTGCTGTCCACGCAACCCCTTACCAGTCAGGAAACAAGCCGCGCATTGTCAATTACGCTTAAGCGGAAGAATGAAAGCCAGATGAACACAGCGCCGCTAATCAGCGGCATGGTCTACAGCAACCCATTACCATCAGCGCGGGATATTGCTCAGGCATCGTGACCGCTGAGAAATAAAAAAGTCATTCCGTCGATTTGTGCCAACATACCCCCGATTTGTTAATAACATTTCGGGGATTTGTCTTTTATGAAAGTAACAACACGCAAAAAACCAGCATTCCGCGACTTTTACGAAAGTGGCACATTCACACGCATAGTGGCGACCAAAACGGATAAAGGGAAATGGCGGTTATTCGGGCTGCATCGTTCGGTGGATGCGGCAATCTTTGTGGAAGCGGCAAGGGGAGGTATCCGGGAATGGTCAGGGTTAAACCACCTGGGCGATTTCTGCGACTCGATAGGGATAACACTATGGGAAGTGCATCACAAAGGGGCAAAAAAAGAACAGGCCGCATAGTGCGGCCTTTGTGGTCTATGCTGGCATATCAGGCCAGTTAATTGCACTAAATGATTCTTTGTCGGATATGTTACTCAAATCAAGGCGGCGTAACGCGGTACGATATGCCCGTAGCGCCGCCAGTTCGGCTTCTTCCTCGACTGAGATATCTCCGTCCTTTTGTGCACCTTCCAGCCAGTCAATCCGCGTTGTAACCTCAGCCATACGGCTGTTACGCTCGGCCTCGGCGTTAGCCAGGTAATTGCGGATTTGCTGCAATTTGCCGTCTTTATAAAACCAGTCATCACCCAGCGTGATACGCAAATTAGTTTTTGTTGCAGGAAGCTCAACAACACTCAGATTGACCGGGAAGAACGCATGAATATTTGTTGTGAATGTTCTTACCCTTCCGTCATCGTCATAACCAATTTTAAGCGTGGTAGACTCGTCAAATAATTCTCTGACGTCATACCAGTCATTACCTTTTTCATCATGTAAAAACATTACGCTTTCACCGTCTATATACCTTGGTCTTTCCGTTGTTTCAGGAATGTAAGGAGTGAATTTCCCAAAGCTCTGCATGTTTATTTCCTGTTGAATTAATTAAGTACATACCAGACGTTATTCACGAGTTTTCGCGTGTAGCGAATGATAAAATTACCGACGTTAGTCGTGCCTCCAACCATATTAAAGTTGTACATGGCTGCACCATCTGTTGCTCGCGGATATCCCTTACCATCCCGGAATGCAACCTCAGCAGGTGCGGTAAGGTCTATGCTTTGTACGAAGTTTTGTAATACCCAGTTTTGTGTTGCGTACGCAGACAGCATGTCAGTTGTGGCAAGGAATACACCAGAACTATCGTCATGAAGCATGAATGGCTTTGTTTTGTCGTTCTGGTACAAACCAACCATAGTAATATACTGACGCTCTGGCTTACCAGACAGAGCAAATGAAACATCTGACTTTGTTGGAAAGTTATTAGATGTCCACGAAGTGAGGTTGTTTCTGATTTGTGAGTCAAGTTGCTCAAGATACAAACTCAGCCAGTTTGCTCCATTTCCCGTACTCCACTTATCACCGTATATATCGCCGTTTTTATACATATTGGCGCTACCGGCATAAACAGATTCACTTGCCGCGATAATACCGAGTCGGGTACTGATATAAGCCCGAATAACATCATCGCTTGCGTCCTGAAACCCGATACCATTCCACGATTTAATATTCAGATTATTACCATCAAAACCTGCGCCATCTTTATTCCCTAAAGCCATACCCCCTGTACCATCGCCAACAGTAACGGAGTTTTTTCCGCGCACATTTGGTGCAGTAATATCCCCCGTAAAGTCAGCTCCCTCCAGCATCGCCACATGACGCCATGAGGTAATACCTGCGCCTGTGCCGTGACCAAAGACGACGTTATTGCCACTGATGGCCAGCACATCCACCACGGAAGTAGGGCTCATAACCTCATTCAGGCTGATAATTTGCCAATAACTAACTTGGTCTGGTGCGTCTGGGGCTTGGTATGCTCGCATGAACTGAAAGCCTGTTGCAGCACGAGCCCCAATAGAGGATTTGTCTACCGAATCATTAACGTAAGTACCGGCGCTCTTTATAACCTTAAACCATGCGTTGTTAGAGATTAGGTATTGATTACCATCATCACTTAAAAATTGAGGTGCCGAACCTGCTGATACAATGATGAGAGATCCGGATTTAGATTCGGGGGCAGTGGTATTTCCAGCTGCGACGGGGAAAATTCCAGGTTCAGTGTGATTAAGTAAATTAATGGAAACTGGAAGCGACGTTTTTTGCATCAATGCGGAATAATTATTTTCGGACATAAACACCTCTTTTAATCGTGTCGAGGTGATTAAAAGACATGAAGGGGAAGGGATACAGTAAAGGGGGCGAGCGGTAATGCCGCCAGATTAGCACTGGCGGCGCTGTCAGGCATTCAGGCTATCATTTCAAGGCAAAGACTATATAAATGCTCCTGAGAGCCGTTGAGAGCCTCAAATGCACTTTTGCCGCCACAATTACCATCTGCATGAACGGGAACCAGCCAGGAATAAATAGCGCGTACTACTGGTGGTGCTGCATTTTGATGATGGTGATTGCACAGCGGTAATACAAAAGCATGAGCGCCGGTAATCGTTCGTCCGTTGATATGGTGCAAACTGACAACTTCATTAATCACGCCATGCACATAACACGCAATGCAGGGTAACGCGCCTATTTTATCCATCAATGACCGTTCAGCGGCGCGGGGTGTTCGCCCCTTTAATCCGCGATTAAACGGTTTGTTTTTTGCTCGTTCAATATAGCGGGATTGCCGTTCCCGCTGTTTTTCATACTGAGCCTGACGCCATTCAGGATTAGCCTGTTTTTCGCGCTGGCGCTCAATGGCGCGTTGCTGGTACGTGCGCTGACGCTCAAAGTTACACTGTAACTTTTCTTCTATAGTTTTCATGTTGAACACCCCGCAAATCAGTACGGTAAATCTGATTCGGGGATGTATACGGGCAAATCTGTGTTTAGCCCGTCGCATTCAACATGCAGGATGAGAGTATCAATATAGCTGGCTGTGTGCGTGTCGCATCGTTTCGCTATTTCATGAAGTTGTTGCAGTTTGATATCTGTTTCACTGTTACCCGCTGCAATTTCACGCGCTATATCGGCTTTTTGTTGCATTTCGTCGGGTGCTTCAATTTGCGGCTCAGGTTGTGCAAGCAGGGAGGGAAGCGCATCAAAATTTACATTCCCGGCAAGCAGCGCATTGGAGTAAAACACCTTGCAGGCATTGAGCCAGTTGCGGCGAGCGTAGCGCGTGTCATTGCGTTCGGCTTTGATATCCAGCCCCATAGCGATATCAGCGCCTAAAAGACGCTCTGCGATTTCCGCTATCTCATCATCATGACCAATCCCAACAGCAGAAATAAAGGCTTCTTCTTCCGGGGTGGTTGGTCGTCTGTCAGGAACAAAAGAAGGTGATGTAGCAGCGCTGACCATATCGCGGGTATCAACAACACTGTTAGCATCAGCGGCAGAAACAGCCCATGACGTGATTGATTCAGCAATCGCCATTGCCACATCAGCAGTTACATGGTTCCCGGTTTTATTATCTACCAGTTCATCACCATCAACACGATAACCGCTGTAGAAATCTTGCCAGAATGTATCGGTCAGGCCAAAACGGGCGACGGTATCACGCGCTATGCCTTCATCGTCCATAATGCGATCTGCGCCGCTGATAAAATCCTCTGCCAGTTCAGACGGTGTACGCAGAAACGGGTTACGGGCTTTAGCCTGTGCGATGGCAGCACTACCGGAAAACTCACCAGATGCAACGAGCACATTGAGGATGGATTCTGGTTTTGTTCGGGCGCTGGTGGTCGGCTTCCACTTGCGGCTACTGTTCAGTGCGCGAGCCTTCCGGCGTTCACGTTTAGAATCAGCCTGGTCGATATCGTCATCACCGTCAGTAATATCCAGAGCCTGACGCAGACCATAGCGGCGAAAATAGCTAAACGACGCGCCCACGCGCTGGCATTCGTCCAGGCGTTTATCTTCTTTGATGTAGGCGGGGAGACGGAAAGAAACTTCTGTACCGGTTGGGATATGGATAAACGTTGTCACCATATCTAAAGGCAGTTCATCGCCTTTCTCAAACTCCTGTTTGAGCATCAGGCCATGCTGGTAAATAGGCTCGCGTAATAAGTCCAGCAGTTGCGCCAGCGAAGCAAACGTAAAATCCAGCGTTTCATTGTAGTTGTCGCGTTGCGGGTTTTTCAGTTCGCGTACCATATGCGCCAGCGCTTCTTGCGCGTTTGCGTACTGTTTGCCGGGGGCTATATAGACTTCTGGCGCGGTAGGGGCTGGCGTTTCCGCTTTTTCGACTTCGTTTGAGTCGTTACGATGAACGGGCATCATTGCAGCACTGGCATAGCCAGCAGCTTTAAGGGCGGCGAGGGTATGCGCCAGCAGTTCGGCGGCATCGGGGATAGTGAGTAATGTGCTCATAGTTGTTGCTCCTTTGGATGAGACTGAATCCCCACTTTTGAGATGGGGCGGGGTGGAGCTCAAAACCGTCCAAAGTCGGCGGACTTATTACGCAAGTTCACGCCTGCGCTATTCGTCGCACTCCACCCCATAATTCAGCACTCACGTAGAACAAGCTACCAGAGCATAAATTCCGGGTACAAAAAAATCACACTGACGGGGTGATTTACCGCTTTGGATGGGTGTTTTGAGCACCTGTATAGATCTTATTTCAACTACAAATTAGAATCAAGCCCGTATTTGACTACGTAAGGGATTAAAATCTAATGCATCAATTCACAGAAATTGCATCCAGAAGCACACATTTTTCATTAAGGATGATAAACGAAGCGTTTGAAAGTGCTTTAATTGAACTTAGTGAAACGGAAAGAACATCCACAGTGAAAAGCCTGCAAGCCTTAAACCTTGCAAAGGTAATCTATGCTGTAGGGCTATTTTCAATCTTTGAGGGGCATGTACAGCAGGTGCTCCAATGCAGTAATGGCTTTACAGAAGTTAAAGCTATCCTTGACCAAGCTGGAGAAACCGCATTAAAAGAAGAATTTCACAATTATTACTTGGCTATCAATGCACTTAAGCATGGTGATGGAGCAAGCTACAATAAATTAGTTGCCAAGATTAATGATTTGGATTTTGAAGTTGACACACCTAGCACACCTGCCTATGAAGTGGGTGACCTTACTGCTGTCTCTGGATTGGTTAAAGTTGATACTGCTTTCATCGAAAAATGTATGTTACTAATTGAAAAAGTATCAGACTGCATTGAAAGCCAAAGGCCGGAATATTCAGGTCACTAAGCCACCGCTAGCAAATCGGAAAGGTATAACGTCTTATAAAGACTACAAATAAGTCGAAAGGGGAAGGGATAGAAATTTTGCAGTGAGCTATGGGATGTGGGTATAATCCCGCCCGGTGCTTGAGGCTATCTGTCTCATGTTACCGTGCGGCAGATAGAGAAAAGCCCCAAAGGTAATTTTTCAATTAACCAATGAGGCTCCTAATCTTGACTCGCAATCAGATTATAGCCTCCCCACAGCTAAGGAGGCAACTTTGTTTTACAAAGGAGTTTTTTTGTTCATCGCGATTTATATCGCGGCGCTACTGGCATATACCGCTCTAAACCGGACGCTTTGCGAAGCGTCAATAGGACAGGGAGGTGTGCAGGTAGCGGCAAAGTTTGCCTACGAAGCTAAGGAGAGTCGCTAAATCAGGGCGGGGGTAACACCCCGCCTTTCTGACTGCGATCCACAGCCTGAGCACCTTTAAACGCCGCTCCTTCGGGGGCGGCTTTTCTTTATCTGCTGTTACCTCTCGCACTATCTTTTGTCTTATCTCATCAAAAAACCATAATGGCATCTGCCACGGACAGGTAGCGAACTGCCTGTTTAACTGACTTTTAGCCATTGCATTACTCTTTGTGATGTTGAGCCATTCCGCCCCCGGAGTGGCTTTTTTTTATTTGTACTACACGCCAGCGGTAACGCTGTTTTTGATCCTCTATTTTCCTCGCTACGCTGCAAGCCTCACAAAGGGGGCGTTGTGACCATAAAAATAAGTAAACGAGATGATGTGTTTGCAAAGCTGGTAGCCAGTGAGCGGGAAGCGCCTGGATTCAGCTATGCAAAATCTCGCAACAGAGAATACAAAGGTTTCAATGATGATTATCAGGCTGAAAAGTTGCTTAAAGACAACGAGATACAACAGGCCGTTAGTGTTTATAGAAAACACATCATTGCTAAAGATATTGTTGGCAGACAGGAGGCATTGATTGACCTTTCAGCCCGTTTTCGTGCGCCGGATGCAGCAGATGTAATGCTACAGCTACGGGAAATTGACCAGATAAAGGGGCTTGATCCACAGGTATACAAAAGCATGGTAAGAGCGATTGATACCCGCGCTGTGAAGAATATTAAACGCACAAAGCATGGCTGGCAGGTTGAAGGGCTTGATAAATCGCACCTTGCGGCGCGGATACTTTCGCTGGCGGGTGTTGATGTAAGTAAACCAATAACGGACGAGGGCAAACGAATCGCGCGAGACACGCTGACTGAAATCTACAGGGATATTGGCGGCGATGACAGCGATTGAAATAACGCCAGAGAACGACTTAGAGCGCCGTAATTACTGGCTTTCTGACAAAAAGAAAATGTCAGAGTGGCGGCGAACAATGCGAGAGCTGACCACTAAGCCGCATCGCGTAAAGTGTCTGCGTGGTGGTCGTGGTTCCAGTAAATCATGGCGCATTGCTGAGGCGCTAATTGAGTTGACTGTACGTTATGACCTGCGAATTCTCTGTTTGCGTAGGGTACAGAAATCTATAGACGCGTCATCGCATAAGCTACTTAGCGACACGATACGCCGTCTTGGTTATGAGTCTGAATTCACGATAACGCAGAACAGCATAAAGGCTAAATCTGGCGCGGAATTCAGGTTTTTGGGCTTTCAGTCAAATCTCGACAGCATTAAATCCATTGAGGGCGTGGATATTTGCTGGGTGGAAGAAGCACACGCGATATCGGCTGAGGCATGGGAAACGCTCGCACCGACATTACGCCGTGAAGGTGCTGAATTGTGGATTACCTTTAACCCGGCTTTCGCCTGGAATGAAACATACGTTCGTTTCGTGCTCAACGCTGAGGATGACTGGTTTGTAGAGGAGGTGAACTGGTATCACAACCCGTACTTTAATTCGACGCTGGATAAAGAACGACGCTACACCCTGAAATATTACCCGGATAAATACGACAACATCTGGAATGGTGTTCCTGTCAGTGATTTACCGGGCGCTGTCGTCAACCGTGGTCATCTTGAAAAACTGGTGGTGTCGCCTGATTCAAAACTGGCGAAAGCCTGTCGAACTGGCGTTAAAACAGCGGTGCTCGATGTTGCCGATGAAGGTGATGATGATTCGGTGTTGTCTTTCTTTGACGGGCGTTTTTTGTACCGTATGGAGCGATTACAGGCACGTGACACTGTTCAACTAGCGCAGCAGGCGTTAAAGCTGGCAGCAGAGGAAGGTTGTTCCGTACTGATTTATGACTCTGTAGGCGTTGGTTCAGGTGTTAAAGGCGAACTTAACAAATACGAAGATTCAGACATTGAATTTCGTAAGTTTGTGGCTCAGGGCGAAGTGTTGCGCAAAAAATCACGCTATCGCGGGGGGAGAGCCAACGAAGATACTTTTCACAACCTACGTGCTCAGGCGTGGTGGGCGTATCGTGACGCGGTTAATGACTCTGTGCGGTGGATGGAAACGGGAATTATGCCGCCAGATGGCTTATTTGCTATTTCAGACCAGATACCACGCCGATATCTCGATCGCATCCTTTCTGATTCTACTGGTGTCATGTGGGAAACCACGCCAGAAGACAAGATAAAAATTGAAGCAAAACCGAAGGTTAAAAAACGGCTGGGTGTGTCCACGGACTATGCCGACGCCATATTCCCCCATCTGGTACGCATGAAATCAGGAATTATCGAATGACGAACAAAACCAGCTTAATTCCCACTGAGGGAATTTTAACAAAAGAGGGCTTACAGCCTGCCAGCTACAACATTGACAGCTACGTAACCATGATGGAAAGCGTGTCACATGGTGTTAAAGGTGCTGCCGGGATGGGTTCGCCAACGGCAAACCGAATGAAGGCCAGAGCCGCAGAGGGAAAAATTCCGCTCGTGGCGGCACTGGCTGGCGAAACATCCGGGATAGGCTGGCGCATCATCAGCGAACCGGTTGCTGCTGCGATGCTTAACGGGTTCGATATCATCACCGATAAACCGGAAGATGATAAAAAAATAAAGCAACTGTTTGATGATATGCATATCTGGCAAAGCGTTGAACGCGCCACTGTGCTTAAACGTCATCAGGGCTGGTCTGTGCTGGTCATGGGTGATGATTGGGTTAGAAGCCACGGCGCAAACTGGATTACACCGTCAAATGACTGGTTTTCTGATTATAACGATCCGCTTTTCGGTCTGCCGGAAGGCTGGCGTATTCAGCTTAAAAGCCCGATTGGTGGCGAAGTCTTTATTGAGCAAGATGATTCACTCCTTTTTGGCGATCCAGAATACCAGCCGATTTACGGTAGTGCTGGCGTCGAATTTGGTGAGCCGGTTCTCTGTAAACCTTATGCATCGTTACAACGTCTTGGCCTGTCTCATGAGTTAATCATCAGTATTTTGTCACTGTCAGTACAGGATATTTATAAAAAAGAAGAACTTGCAGAAGATTTAAAGTCAGCGAAGGGCGAAGCTATGGCGGCGCGTCGTCTGGCTGGTATCGCGGCTACCAGGCATTTGAATGACATGGTGGCAATAGATAAAGATGAAGATATTACGCGCTTACAGTCCAGTATGACGGGAACCGCTGACCTTGTTGATATGGCTATCAAGCTGGTGTGCGCTGAAACAGGTTTTCCGGTATCAATGCTGGCTGAACGGCGGTCAGGACTATCTAACAGCGATACCAGCGCCGATGCGCAATGGCAAAACCTTGTTTCTCACATCACCACCAATGACATTATCCCCGCACTTAAAAAGCTGACGTTGCGCTATTTGGGCGTAAAAGCTGACTTTATTCCTAACAAATCTCAGGGGCAGATTGACCGCGAGGTAGACAGGGACAAGAAGGTTGCGGAAACGGCGCAGATTTATTACGGCATGAGAGCCATCACCAGCGAAGAAGCCAGGGCAACAGCGAAGGAAACCGCCGCCGTAACACTCCTGACTGAGGCAGCGCCAGCAACAGGCACTATTGATGACCAGAATGACAAGGATTTGAACCAGAACGATACCGAAACCAGCAATAGTGAGGCCAATAATGCCGAAAAGTAAACCACGTTATGACGCTGGTTATCCACTGGCTATAGAACTGGTTTACGCGCAAAAGCTGGGTGATAACACCCGGCTTTTTTGTAAATGGGTTCGCGAAGCCTGTTTAAAGACTTACCGGGCAATCGGTAAATCCGGCGCACTTCTTAATACTGATGCGGCTGATGGTAAAGATGTATCCGTTGATGGTGTGCTGGGAGATTTTATCGCCGCCGCAACGGTTAAAAAAGTGCGCGTTTACATCAAGCAACGAGCGGGTAAAAACTATTCCCGCATGACGCGAGAGCAACAAGAAAGGCTTATACGGTCTGTAACTCAGGAGCTATTGCCTGATGCGTCCATTTTCCTAAAAGCAATACCAGCGTTATTAAAAGACGGGGAGTTTGGCGCGGTTCCGGCGTATATCGTCAGTGAAGTCAGAAGGCAGGCAGGTATAAATCTGGCTAAAGACTTCGCAAGAATAACAAACACTAAGCCTGATACCTATATTCGCATCATTAACCGCACCGCCGATGAAATACAGAGCGCTATCGTAAACGGGAATTTTGGTTTTACCGATGAATACTGGCAAAGCTATTACCAGCGCTTCCGCGTTGATGGCGTAAGCCTGGTTGACCTGAAAAAAGGCTTGCCAGCCACGCCAGACACAGCGGGGGCAGTCTCCGAACAGGTAGCAAAGTTATCTGAATCGCTACGCACAACCAGTGTTATCCCGTCACTGCCAGCGATGAATACCACCACCACGCAACTTGCCGATTCTGCTCTGGATGATTTCAGACTCATCATTAAAGCCGCCGCAAATGTTGACCTTGCGCCGGGTATAACAATTCCGCATGAAAACATGGCAGAGCTGATAGCGGTCGATATTTATGACGGTGATAAAAAGCTATTGCAGCAAACCGCCGACTGGTTAACCGAAAGTATGGGACGCATGGAGAATGTTTCTGATGAAGCACTTCAACGCGGGATTAACACAGTACAGCAGGGATTACGCGAGGGGCGCGGCGTCGATTACATCGCTAATAAACTGGCTGATGAGATGGAGATACCTTTCCGGCGAGCCCGTAACGTTGCCCGTAATGAGATTGGCAATCAGGCATGGAACCTTGAGGAAGCCAATGCACGTATTGCCGGGATGAGCATATACCGCTGGCGGGGCATGTTAGACGAACGCGAACGAAAAGAGCATGTTGAGCGCGAAGGTAAGGCATACACGCCGACCAGACCGCCACGAGACGGGAATCCGGGTCAACCTAATGGTTGCCGTTGTTTTCCTGAATGGTTGTTCTCTGCGTCGGATGTGGAAGAAGCGGAGAAAGAAATTGCAGCAAGAAACACAGGTTAACGTTGATGCAATAAAACAATGGGAGATAACCCCGGAAGGTTATCTCCAGATTGATATCCCTATAGCCCGTCCGGGCGTACTGGTTTATGACCGCAATCGCGGTGATGCATTCACGGCAAAAGAGTACCGCTCAGCCGATGAATTGTTTAACCAGGACTCAATGAATACCTTAATCGGCAAGCCTGTTACGGTGTCACATCCTCGTAATGGTCTGGTGACGTCAAAAAATTACCGGGCTGTCAGTGCTGGTGTGGTTACTGCCGTAATGCGTCAGGGCGATGAATTGGTAGCCCGCGCTCTGGTTCAGGATGAGAGATCCATTCGCCTGATTCAGCAGGACAAAAGATTACGCGGGGCGTCGGCTGGCTACCAGTGTGACGAAAAGCCCAAACAAACGGGACGAGCCCCTGACGGGCAAGAGTTTGACACGGTGCAGAAGGGTATTAACTACAACCACCTGAGCATAGTGCGCAACCCACGGGTAAAGACAGCAACATTCAATCTGGACGGTGAACCGATGGAATTAGAAGAAGCGTTAGCCAAAATCGAACAACTGGAAGCGGATAAAAAAACGCTCACCAGCGACCTTAGCACGGCGCGTGGCGACTTGCTCAAAGCAAACAACCGCCTGGTAAATATGGATTCAGCCAGCAACGAAGCCTACGAGCGCGGCGTTGCTGACGGTCGTCAGGAGCATCAGCTTAAAGAAACGGCTAAACGACTGAACATCAATACCGACAGCCTGGGCGATATCAGTCTCGTTAAGCAGGCCATCATCCGTAAGGCAAATCCAGAAGTGAACATGGATAGCTGGAGCGATGAACAGGTTGATGTTGCGTTATCAATGGCGCTGGTGGCTTGCGGTAAAAAGTTTGAGCAAAAGCCGCGTAATCCACGCATCAACAACGATGAATCAGGTGCAGGCAAAAGCAATGATGCGCACAGTGATTATCAGTCCCGCATGTTTGGCAAAAAGAGGCCGCAAAATAATGCAGACCACAATTAAAGGTGATTTTGACGCGGGATTGCCCGGTGATTTAGCTGTCCTGCCGTCTTTTCGTTCCTCTGCTCGCGTATCTTCCCGCCGTGCTGGTGGTGAGGTCGCGCCCGGTGATGCCGTAAAACTCACGTCAGGTAACGATTCGACCTGTGTTGCATTACCTGATGGTGGTGATGTTACTGATGCCATCGGCATTGCGGTTACTGCACATTCCAACATGCCAGCCATGCCGGGATTTGGCAGTAACACCCGTATCGGCGTTGTCACTATCAATTGCCCGATTGGTATTGTTGAAAATGGTCCGATCCGCGTAGCAGTAAAATCGGGTGAATCCCCAAAAGTGGGTGATTTGGCAATCCCGAAAGGCCGAAACGTCACTACTGGCTATATGGAATGGGGTGTTGCCAATTCTGGCGATAAAAGTCGTTTTCGCTTCGAATCAAACACTCAGCGCGGCGGTACAGCAATTGTGATGGTTGTCGATGGTGAATTGCTGAGTGTGGGTTTTCCACATGAAACGCCTGTAACGGGTGTATCAGTTTCACCTAAAACCGCATCAAAGGCGGCTGGTGGTACTCAACAGCTAACCCCAACCGTTACGCCATCGGGCGCAACAAATAAAGCGGTCACTTATCAGACCAGTAATGCAAATATCGCAACTGTAGACGCAAATGGCCTTGTCACTGTTAAAGCAGGGGCTACAACCGGGCAGACCGCGACAATTACAGTACGAACTGAAGACGGTGGTTTCACTGATACCGCTGTAATTACTGTTAGCTAACAGGGAACCTCCGAAATATGAATGAGAACTATTTAGCCGCGTTAATGGCGCAGCTTTTTACCGAAGCTCAGGTAACTGGCGTAATGCAGGGAGTTAACACCGACGAGCAAGGGCTAATTTTTGCCCGCGACCTGATTTCCATGTCTAAAGATGTTTACATGGAAGAAATGCCCGCCCCCGTAGCGTTAACCATGTTCCAGCAGGAGCCAGGGATTAACGAAGGGGCGAAGTGGGCGGGGTATCGCATGTACTCGGCACAAGGTATGGCAAAAATCATGGCGGCATTCGGTACTGATATGCCGATGATGAGCGCTAAAGGCCGGGAATACTTCGCGCTGATGTACGATATTGGCCTCGGCTATGGCTATACCTATAGCGACGTTATGGCAGCGGCAATGTCAGGTACGCCGCTTGATAACATGCTGGCGCTGAATACCCGCGAAGCGCATGAGCGCACAGTTTCTAATCTGTTGTGGCGTGGCAATAAGGAATACCAGATTATCGGCTTTATCGAACATCCGAATATTCCTCTGGTAGCAGTAGCCGGTGCATGGGCGACGGCTGACGGTGATAAAATTTGCGATGATGTTTCAGCGATTATCGCTGCAGTGAACACCACCAAAATCTACGAAGTAAATGAGTTCCATATGCCGTCCAAGGCATGGGCGCGAATTCAGGGGCTACGCCTTAGCGGTACACTCGGCACAGTCCTGTCCTTCCTGCGAACTTCTTACCCGGAAGTGACTTTCCGCAAAAACTCCGATCTGGATGATGACGGTATTTGTATTGCGCTGGCGAATAACCGCCGCCACTTTGCACAGGCTACCCCGGTATTGTTCCGTCAGTTGCCAGTGCAACGTAGTGGGCTTGACCTGTCTATTCCGTGCCTGTCGCGCTCCGCTGGCGTAATCGTCCGTGCGCCGCTGGCTGCTGCTAAATCTTCTAAGGTGGTTTAAGTCATGACTGAGAAAGGGAAAAAGTTTCTAACCAACACCACACAAGCGCCGATTCATATCGGTGCAAAAAACAGTGAAGGGACTGTTATCACTATATCCATTGCGCCACTTGAGGCGGTAGCGGTTGACGGCGCGACACTGGCTATTGGAGGTGTTAAGCAGTTTCTTGATGAAGGTTGGTTAAAAGAAGTTTCAGCCGCAGACGCCGAAAAGCTCAATAAAGAGCACGATGGCGTAGTTGAATCCGACGACGAGTAGGGGCACAGCATGACGGTAAACGATTGGCTTGCCATTCTGCTACCGGGGTTATCACTTGATGAGGGCGCTATTAGCGCCCTTTCTTCTCAATGTGAGCGGCTCTACGACCTTCGAGCCGCAGCAGATTACGGTTATGACGTAGAGCGCCTCAAAGCGCTGTATGTTGCCGCCAATCTCGCCCCGATAGCTGTTGAGGGAATAAGCGCCAGTGTTCGCGGGGTGGCAAGCCGCCGTGAAGGGAAAGTGGCAATGACCTTTACTGAGTCAGCACAAAAGGCAGGCTGGCAGGGTACAACGTGGGGTGAGGAATTCTCAGACGCTATAGGCTCATTGTCTGGTGGTTATATTATCATCGGTCATGCCGATTAGCAGAATATTATCCTGATAAATGCGATTGGCCAGCCTTGGCGCCCACAGTGAAAAATTGGTTAAAGCGCACTTTCGCAGATGAATATTCCAGATTTTAAAAAATGAATTCGGAGTTTGATCTATGCGTGGTGGTGCAACGTTAGATACAAAGGGTTTTGACCGGGTTTTACGCCAGCGAATCAAGGGATTAGCGGGCGTAAAACTTACTGTTGGTATTCACCGGGGAAAAACCAATAACGGCGTTGATGTGGCGCTTTATGGAGCATGGAATAACTTTGGTACTAAAAACGCGATGGGTTGGGAATTAATACCCGAACGTCCGTTTATGAGATTTGCATCAGACCGCATAGCCGACTGGATGAGGTCAAACGAGTACAGAGATATTTTACGTGACGTAGCGCTTGGAAGAATAACACCTCAGCAAGCTATAGCCAGAATCGGCGCTAAAGCCGTGTCGATTACCCGCAAGACTATAGCTGACTCCGCACTATACAAACCAAACTCAGATATCACCATCGCCCGGAAAGGGAGCACTAAACCGCTGATACACAGCGGGGTACTCATTCAGACCGTAAATTACAGGGCTTTTTCATGAGACGATTAATCCAATACTGGCAACCACTCCCCATTGAAATTGTGGGCGGCATGGTTCGCCAGGCATATTCAGAACAGAAAACAGCATTCCTCAGTATGCAACCAGTAGACGGCGGTAGCTCATTTAAGACGTATCTTGCGTCTCGTAAGCCTCAAGACCATATGGAAGCTATAGGGGAAGCCGATTTAGCAGTAACCGAGGAGGGCGAACATAACGGCGCTATCGTGCATTGTGCTGGCAAATATTATGAGGTGGTACAACGTCAGGAATGGCAGAACGGCGTCATTAGCCACTACGAATATTTGTTATTTGGCATGAAAGAAAAAGACGCATTAGCGCTGGTGGAATAATGAGTATCTATACGGTTAAATTAATGACCGTTTCGGGGGAGGTCGATTATTCAGATTACCATGCTGAGAAAGCGACTTTTAACGACAACGGAAACAGCAAGGATATTTTATTCATTCCATATAACGGGCGAGATCCATCTTTCATTACTTCGGTTATTCTGGATGATGGTGACGGCAACAGCATTACCATTCCGGCAAATTTCCGTCTTGATGTGGGAAATGTCGTTAAGTTTCCCAAAGGGACGTTAAAAGAGACTGACGCTCAGGCAACACCATTAATACTAAGTGGCGCACCTTATCTTGCTATGGTTCGGCTTCGCCAGGCATTTCTTGAGCTAACAGGCGATAAACCACTATACGCCCAGCAAAAGCTACCAGAGCCTAAAGACCCGTTTACCGCCATTCATTTGCTTTCGTCAGCGCGTGAGCCGCAACCATTCGCCAAAACGTGGGACGGCGACTACAGGGTGTATCACTATAACTGCGCCGCTCAAATCATTGCGATTCGCTCATCTGACGACGCTCAGGCATATCTCGAAAACTTTCTTTATGAGGTCGATTCAACTGAGGGGGAATTCTGGCAGTTTGATAACAACTGCGTCATTGACCGCTCAGGCGATTTCGAGAATAGCTCACCTCTAATTGATAACCTCGTTTATCAGCAAATGGCACAGGTGACATTAACCCTGCAATTTGTTTTCCAGCACTACAAAAAAGAGCGCTGGATTGATAGCGCAACAGTGAAAGCGAACGAAGTGACGTTCCATATCAAGGGTGCATAAATGGCGAATTTAAGCAGGCTTTTTAGTGTAAAAATTGGACGGCAAACAACAGCCGCCCAATATGGCGTTTTCGGTGTGGGGATTATCCTTGCGCCGGGCGCGGCGTTTTTTGGTTTGAAGTATTCGACCTATGAAATCGCAAAAGTTGAAAATTTCAAAGACCTGTACCGGGTTTACACCAGTGCTGATGATGCGATTTCTGACGGCATGAGTGGTGATAACCTGCTGGCGGTTCAGGCTTATTTTTCGCAGAGTCCATCACCAGACACACTCGTTGTAGGCGATTTTTCCGCAGCCTACAGCAAGACCATGATTAAATTGACTGATGTTCCGGTTGTTGGTGCTCCAGCGGGCATAAAAGCGACCATTGGCTATGTAAAGGGCGATGAATATCGTTATGCGAAATTTAACGGCACAGCATGGTCAGGAAGCACAGGGGTAACGACTGATATCGTTGCTGATTCTGGCGCGGCAGGTCAGTTTCTTGTCGATGGGCGCATTGTTTATCTGGAAGGTGCGGAAGTCGTTCACAAATCATCTGTTGTACTGTCGGCAGCAGTCAGCCAGGCAATTGCAGCCATAAAGAACCAGTACAATAAGTTCTTCATGCTCATGACCCCATCCCGCGACCTTTCAATTCAGAAAGTGATTGCTGACTGGACTGAATCGCAGATTGATAAAATGGCTGTATTTATTGATGACTATTCATCGCCAACATGGGCGACGGACAACATCACCAAATATATCTGCGAAAAAAATATTGCAGGTTCGTTTGCCGTATCTACCAAACGTGAAAAAAACTTCCTTGATGCTGCTCTGGCTGGTCGCTGTCTTGTTATGCAACCGGGCTCAGAAACATGGGCGCTTAAGACGCTTAACGCCGTGCAAGCCGATGACTTTACCGAAACCGATTACCAGAAAATTAAGGCATTCAACGGTAATACCTTTGAGGATTACGGTTCCGGCATCACGGTAACTTATCCGGGTACATGTGGTGACGGTGAGTCTATTGAGGTTGTGCGCTTTGCTTACTGGCAGGCTGACCGCATGCAAAAAGACCTCGCAACGCTCTTTGTGAACCGTAACAAAGTTGGTCACGACATGCCGGGGTATGAAGTCGTTTGTAACAAAATGGAAAGCTCGCTTAAAGCAGGTCAGACTGCTGGCGGTATTCTGGAAAACTTTACCGATGAAAACGGTGATTATGTCCGTGGATATGAGGTTATCCGTCCAACAATGGCAGAAGTCAGCGCGACCCAGCGCATCAAAGGCGACCTGACCGTTAAATTCAGATTCTATCTTCGCTACGCCATCAAGCATGTAGATGCTGTTGGTTCCGCACTGACCTACGGGATTTAATTATGTACTTAGGCAATATGTCCTCAAAAGACTGGCTGATTACTGTAGGCGTTGTCCCGGTAATTGGCCTGGCGAAAGACAGCAACATTATCGTTGAAGTGCCAGACGACCAGATTACTGTTTCATCTGGCATCGGCGGTGACTGGTCATTTATTGAGAATCCTAGCGAGGAAGGCTCAGTAACATTCACCACGCAGCGTAATTCCCCGGTAAATACCGCGCTGGCGCTGATGCAAAAAACAAAGGCCGTCATCCCTGTAACCGTAACCAATACGCGCAATCTTTCCGTGCACCGGCTGGGCTATGCGATGTTTGCCCGTCAGCCGTCTGATGGTGCAAATAACGGCGTCGGAGCGCAAACTCTGGAATGGAAACTCCTGACGGGCGAGCTTGATTCAACGATTCTTGGGGTGAATTTAACCAATGGATGATTCAATCAAACACGTAGAAATTAACGGGCAAAAATACTGCATCATCCGTATGAGCGCCTTTGATGCAGTTCACTTCAACTTGCGTGTAGCTGAAATTCTGGCGAAACATGGTATCAGCCAGGTAGAAAGCATCCTTTCTATGTCGTCGAAAATCTTCGGTATGCTCAACCGCGAAGACCACGACGAATTGCTGTTTACGCTGCTTTCAAAGTCACGCGCCCAACTGGTGGATAACGGCGAATTTCTGGATTCCTGGGACGCAGTTAATACCAATTTCACCGCAGCAAACATTGCTGATGTGTATCTGGTGGCGCTTGAATGCCTTAAATTGTCCATTCTTCCGGTAACAGCGGGGTTAAAAAAAAATATTGGACTGGACACAGCGGCAACAATGCAGGGAGCCATGCGGCAACTGTTCAACGCCTTGCTGAAAACCTTGACCGAACCATCCGCACAGAGCTCGTCATCTGGCGAGTGATTGAAAGCGGCCTGATTAGCTACGACGCCGTAGCGTCAGGCCGCGCCTCCTTCGATTCCATTATGAGAGCCTCCGCCGTTATCCAGTTCGATAACGCGGTTCAACACGCGCTTAGTAAGGTGAAAAAATGACAGACCAGTCAGCCGATCTCGTAACGAAAATTGACGTCATCCCCGAACTGGAGGGATTAAACAGTTTTGACGCAGCCATAGAGCGCGCAATTGCCAAAGTAAACCAGCTTGACGCAGCTATTAAGCGCGTTAACAACCTGAAACCCGCCAGCCCATATGCGCCAGCCAGTACCGCCAGTGCGCCATCTGTAGCAACAACGGCAGCAGTAGCGACAATAGCCGCCACAGGCGCAAATCTGGTTAGCCGGACGCCTTTAGCCGATACAGTTAGAAAAGAGGCTCAGAAGGTCGCACGTGCAGCCGTAGAGGGTACAACCAGCGGCCTGACGGATAAAATCAGTATCCCAGCCAATAATCTGTATCGTCTACCGCATAATAATGAGTTTGGCGGTTATCTCCCGCCGCCTCGCGCTGGTCGGTCTACTTTACCTCCACCAGTAGACTCTGGATTTTCTTCTGGTCGGTCTGGTGGTGGAGGCATAAATATACCTACGGCGGGTAGCTCTGGCTGGACAGCAGGTCGCGCTGGTGGTCTGGCAGATCCAAATGCCGGTAATCCATTCTTAAAATACGATACCTCAACTAAAAGTTTTTCCGGCGAACCGCTGGAGGCGAAAAAGAAACCTGTTGCAGAAGGTGTAGAGAAAGCGACACGCAATCCATTTGGTGTTGATAGCATGCTGGCTGGCGCGGGGCTGACGGCTGGTATTGTCGCCGCTGGTAATGCTCTGGCTGATAGCCTTGATTCTATCCAGCGCCAACAGGCACAAATTGCACGACTGGCACAGACTACAGGGGATGCAAAAGAGGCATTTTTTGCCCTTAACGCGGCGGCAAGCGACGTTAGAAGCGACAGCGGGGCGTTTATCTCCACCTATACCAATATGGCAACAGCGACACAAAAATTAGGGTTGTCGCAAGAAAGAACAATAACCGCAACACAGGGGCTTGTTGGAGCGTTGCAATTAGGCGGTGGCAGTGCTGAGGCAGTCAATGCAGCGCTTTATCAGATGGGGCAGGCATTTTCATCAGACCGTTTCGGCGGCGATGAATTCCGCTCATTCATGGAAGCGATAGGGACGATGGCACCAAAAGTAGCTGAGGCGTTTGGTACAGACGTTAAAGGACTCCGGGAAATGTCAGAAAAAGGGAAACTGACCTCAGAAACCATGATTAAAGCCTTTGAAAAGCTGGCGGCGAGCAACATAGATTTATTGAAGAAACAGGGCTGGACGTGGGGACAGACAATGACAGTCATGAAAAATGACTGGCAAGCCTTCTTAGCTCAGGCAACCATCGGAGGTGAGTGGCAAAAATTTACCGATTGGGCGGCAAATACCTTAATTCCACTGGCGAGAAAAGCCGAAAAAGAAGTTGCTGAATTTTGGTCTACCCTGGCTGATGAAAGTAAAACAGCTATTCTCATTGGGATTCTTGGCGCTGTTGGTGCGGCATTTACCGCGCTGGCAGTTCCGGTTATGGCGGCGCTTTGGCCTTTCCTCGCTATTGGCGCGGCTGTGTGGCTGGTTTATGAGGCTTTTGTTGAATGGAAAGCCTGGTTGAATGGTGAAGGTGGAACCATCTTTGATAGCTTATTCGGTAGTTTTGATGAATTTGAAAAACGTTATCCAAATTTAATATCGGCTCTCCGAACCATTGTTAGCTTGGCAAGCAAAGCAGCGATAAGCGTTAATTCTGCGACAAAAAACGATAAAAGTGACGGTGTTTTCACTGATGCGATTGAAAGTCCGTTGTCAGCAGTAGTGAATGGCTTGTATAACTTAACACCATTAGCCCCCACATTCAGAGCGCTAAGTGGGTTAAATGATATGTTTGACCTGAATCCTCTACCGGGCATAGAAAACACACTTGGTTTAATGCCTTCTCCATCTACAGCAGGGAATCAGACCATTAGCAACAGTGGTAATAAGACCACGCACATTCATGTTAACAGTGGCAAGGAAGCCGCTGAAACTTTGAATAATATCAATGATACAGGAAACACCTACGGGAATATTGATGGTAATATTGCAGAATCGACGGGCGCGAGATAAGGAAGATGCGATGCCAAAAAATGAATTTAAAAACTTTGCAACATTTGAAACATTGATTACGCCAAAAATCATTACGATTGTATATTGGCTCGCAACGATACTGCTTATCGCAGGTACTATTCTAAGCTGGTTACAGCAGAGAGAAGGGGTAAGTATTAGCTTTGCTGTATCACTTATCGCGACAAGAGTTATTTTTGAGTTGATTATGGTTTCATTCAAAAATAATGAATACCTTCGTAGAATCTGTGAGGCAGCAGAGGAAAAGAAAGCGGAGTAATCGCCAGCGGTAACGCCATGTTACCCACGCCAATAAGGTGTGAAAATCCCCTCCACGTAGGGGATTTTTTTATGGGGTTTTCATGGCTGACGGTATGGAGGGTGCAATTTCAGCACCACGTGACCAACGCGCAGTTATGGTGTTTGAATCTGGCGTTACAGTGTCACTAAGGCTAAAGACCAGAGAAGGGTTTGAAGCGAAACGCACCATAGCTCAGGGGAAAGTCGAAACAGGTTATAAAATCTCTGACGGCACGGTAGACGATCCAAAGGTTGTATCTTTTGAAGGCATCATTACTGGTGCTGATTTCCCTTATACATACGGACTACTTTATACAACGCAAAACATGATTTGGGCGATGAATCAGGCTCAGCAAATCATGGCGGCTTATGAGTTAAAAGAGTTTGTATCAGTTTACACATCGTTTATGGCGATGCCTCAAAGCGTTATCCAATCGCTAAACATCGAAGCCGTACCTAAGAAAAATTGCTACACCATCAAACTGACCGCGCAAAAAGTCGAAACGGTAACATTCCAGCGGTCGCGCAATAAATCAGCACAATCAAAAACTTCCAATCCGGCAGGGAAGGGGACAGTTGCCGCAGGTAAGAAAAGCGCCGCGCCTGTTGATGCCAAAAAGGAACCTCAAAAAGTTTTCGCGCTTGAGAAGATGCGCCGCACGCTGGGAGGCTCTTAAATGCAGCCTGCTTACTACGAAATCAACGTAATCCCATCCATAGCAGACCAGGAATTTACATCCTCTCTGAATGGCACAGTTTTGAACATGCGATTGTTCTATGCGACCACAACAAAACTATGGTGGCTGGAAATATCTGACGCTGACAGGACAGTTACACTGTCACAAATTTGCTTGCGTCCGGGTGTCTGGCACAGGCTTAGCGGGAAAATACCAGGTTATGCCGGGGCTGGCGCGGTCGGTGTTGCGCGTTTACGTCCTAATGAGCCTTTTGGCGATGTGCATGCTTTTGCTGGCAGTTTTGGCCTTTTCTTTTATGACGAAACGGAGAGTGATTAAGTGAGGATTCTTAGACAAATAAAGGCGGCATTGCCATCTGGAAAACTAGCCGTTGTAGCTGTTTTGTTTATGGCTCTGGTATTTGGTGCATTTAAGTTTTGGGACTGGATTAAATACCGCGTAGGAGTGATTACAGTCGCAATGGCAATGTTATCTCTAAATGAATGGGCGGTATTAACGGGTATTTTCTGCACGGTAGGGACTTTTTTTGTCAACTGGTATTACGAGCATAAAAAGTTTTTACGTTCAACAGCCAGAGATATTAATTGTGAATAAAAGCAAACTAAGCGCGGTAATGCTGGCACTTATTGCAGCCGGGGCAAGCGCTCCTGTGATGATGGCGCAATTTCAGCATGAAAAAGAAGGTACAAGCCTGACAGCGTATCAGGACAAAAGCCGGGGAATCTGGACTATTTGCGGCGGTGTGACTTACGTTAATGGAAAGCCGGTAATCAAAGGCATGAAATTAACGCGTGAACAGTGCGACAAGATAGATAAAGCTGAACAGGCTAAAGCGCTGGCGTGGGTTGATAAAAATGTTCATGTGCCACTAAGCGAACCTCAGAAAGTTGGCATTGCATCATTTTGTCCGTGGAATATTGGCCCTGGTAAGTGTTTCTCATCAACGTTTTACAGAAAGCTAAATGCCGGGGACAGATTCGGGGCATGTGCAGAAATAAAACGCTGGGTGCATGACGCTGGGCGTGATTGCCGCATCCGTGAGAATAATTGTTACGGTCAGGTTATCCGGCGAGACCAGGAATCTGAATTAACGTGCTGGGGTTTGGACAAATGAAAACCAGATACGCGCTTTTAACTGGTTTATTAGTTGCGTCAGTTTTATACGGGACAGGCTATGTAATTCATCAGCAGGCTTATGACGCTGGAAAACAAGCAGAGCGTAAAGACTGGAAACTTGAATGGTCAAAACGCGATGAAGCTGACAGAGCCGCGCAACTGAAACAGGAAAAGGAACAACGTAATGAAGAATTGCGCCGTCAAAAAGAAACACAGGAAATCGTCAATAATGCTGAAAAGGAAAAACAAAAAGCTCAGGCTGATGCCGTTGCTGCTAACGATGCTGCTGACAAGTTGCGCGGAGCAATTGCCAATATCAGGCGTGAACTCGCAGCCAGTGAAACAGGCCGCATTTCCGCAGATGCCGCCAGAAGGCAGACAGCCGCCGAAACCGCAAGTTTGCTTGCCGACCTGTACGAAGAATCTGACCGCCGCGCGGGAGAAATCGCTAAGTATGCTGATGCAGCCGCAAGCGCCGGGGGTGTCTGCGAGCGCACCTATGAAGCCGTAACGAGATCTGTTGAGTGATCGAAACGGATCAATTAATGCCCGTATGTGATTGATAAAAGGGGTGATGAAATGAAAAGGGCGGGGCTGTGATGTTGGTCGCTTGTTTGTAGTTGCATTAGAAGTGAACTACATATACGATGAAAGGCATGGGAGAGAAGGCTTTCTCTGTTTTAACGTAGATTACAAGCGACTTACGCGTTACGCCACGCCATTTAACATAATATACATTATGCGCACTTACGTGGAATGAGGCAGAATCTAAGATACTTTGGTCATCCTTATCCTTCTTGTGCTGGTTACATATGGTGTTGAAGTAACAGGATCATTAATTTTAATTACTTCCCGCTTTCAGGCGGCGCTGCAGGTGCTGTGTACCAGTCCTCTTTGGCCACCATCACGCTGCTCTCAGGTTGCAGCACAAAGTTTGGAGACATGATCTGTACATTGAACTCATTGAAGACGTCCTGAATATTACTGTGCAGTTCGTTACGCGCATCAGCCAGCGGCACCTCCGGCAGTAAACATACCTGCAGTTCATATGCAATGTACCAGTCCATCAGACTCAACTGACGCACCAACGGCGGCTGAGAAAGATCGATTCCTTTCGCCCGTTTGGCCGCTAACTCCAACATTGCGTGCACTTGCCGCCACGGTGTGTCATAGCCAATGGTGACGCCAATTGTCAGGTTGACGCCGCCGTTTGCGCTTTGCGCACTTAGATTAGTAATTTTCCCGCTGACGACAACTGCATTTGGCACCGTGACTACATAGTTTTCACGGGTGATGATTTTAGTCGCAAGCATGCCAATTTCACTGACCAAACCTTCGTTATCGGCCACCCGAATCATATCTCCTTTACGTAGCGCTCGTGAGTAGATCAAAACCAACCCGCTCATCGCATGATTCATCACCCCGGCCGAACCAAGCGTGAGCATCAGACCAAAGAAAACACTAATGCCTTTAAACGCAAGTGAATTGGCCCCAGGTAAAAACGGATAGGCAGCTGATAACGCAAAGAGCCAAACTACCACCGAAATCAGCTTACGGGTCGCGCCGACTGTATCTGGATGGATCCCCGGCAATTGTAAACGCCCCGCTTCTACTTGGTTGAGCACAGCTTTAAGTAGTTTCAATATTACTACGGTGATAACGAAAATGATTAGCACGATCATTAACCCAGGAAGAGCCGAGACAATCGACAATGCTATATCGCGCACCACTCGAACAAACCAATCACCCAATGACTCTCCCCAAACGCGCGTCCAGGGAAACAGACTAAAGGTCCAGCTGAGCCAGACATACAGTGAGACGATACCCAAGAGGATCATCAATGCTGCAAACAGGCGTGTTTCGATAGCACCGACAAGCCTACGCCACCGCGGAGGGATCCAGCTTCGATTCTCAAAAATACGCCGGCGATAAACACGTTTTACCCAGCGCCAGGAACGGTATGAACCGTACCAAAACAGTATCAATCCAGTCAGTCCTGCTACTGTTTTCACCACCGAAAGCGCCAGCCAGGCACTATTATACTGCTCATTCAATGCCGAACGCTGCTGTTCCATGCGTGCCAACACGCGCTGCGCTGCCTGATCGAGTGTCAGATCATCACCCTCATCAAGATCGCCTGCAGTCAGCAACAGCACCGGCTTGTGATTCATTACGATAAGCCTTCCCGACTGGTTATAGCGGGTGACTGACTCGATTTGTAGAGGCTCACGCACATCGGCTTCGGTGAAATTGCGTAATGTATTGCGGATGCGTAGCACCCGCTCTTCCGGTGTAGTAAGGCCAAATTTTGCCTGTAACATGACAATCGGTTGGTGGAATATATAGACCGTGCGGGCACGTTCTTTCTCGTTCGGCTCCTGACGAGGTTCCGCTGCATTTGCGTTAAAAACCAAAGATGAGAGAAAACACGTTAAAAAAGCGAGCGTAATCCTGTTCATATTCACCACCGGAAATATGAGAATTCTCGTTATTATTCAAAAAGCCAAAGCAAGACGGAGCATCGTTTTAGCATAGACCAGCCTTTCACTTACGCAATAAAGGCACGAATATCGATGACATAGTGGCCGCAGTGGCCTGATTAACACTAACTTGTGCTGAATGATGCTATGCTTCAGAACGCACAATTTAAATCATCAGACAATGCCTAACAAAAACGACAAGATCATCCTGCGCTTTGTGTGCTTACTACTCTTTACCTGTACGCTAACGGGTTGCATATTGACACGCGTTTCCGACAGCGCACATGCCAAAGAGGTCGACAGTTTGAATGTTGTTGGTCTGAGTCAGGATGCCGCAAGAAAAAGAGCAACCGAAAAAGGTTTTGAATGCAGCGAATATAGTAACCTGAATACGGTTGTAACTGACGATGGTGAACATCGATGGCTGCAAACTGAGTGCAGCAAGAAGAGCGCAGAGATGTTTTGTCCGCAAATGCGTTATGTGGTGCTTAATATCGATCCTAAAACGAATAACGTCATTGAGGTGGGTAAATACATCGATCAACACACATGCTTTTAAAGACTAACAGGTATCTGCACTAATAAACTGGTTAATTATCGACAAAGACGATACAGGACATGTTGTGCTAACCGATGAGCTGACGGCAACGCGGGATGAACAAACTCTTCTGCTTTATTCATACCAAGTCGTATCATCAGTTTCTCTGACGGTGTGTTCAGCACTGAAGTGAATGAAACCACCTCACTTAACGCCAGCTCTTCGAAAGCAAACGTCAGGCATGCTTCGGCGGCTTCCAATGCCACTCCCTGGTGCCAGTATGCTTTAGCAAGACGCCAGCCTATTTCAGTACAGGGTGAAAAATGAAATTTATCAGGTTGTGGATGCAACCCCACACAGCCCACAAACTGGTGTGTTTCTTTTAACTCTACGGCCCAAAATCCCCAGCCGCGCGCTGCAATACCTTCACTAAACCTATCGACCAGGTTATCGCTTTCAGCCTTCTGTAGCGGTGTCGGGAAAAAGCGCATCACGTCAGAATCGGCATTGAGTGCAGCAAAAGGGGCTCGGTCTTTAGCTTCCCACTGTCGTAATATCAACCTTGGTGTTTCCAGCATATTCCTGCCCTTATCATTCATTTTCGTATAATCTTCTAAAATAAGTGGATCATCGGCAAGGGTTTATATCGTCCTTTTCCGACTTTTCCTCTCATACTGGAGATTTATACATGGCCGACTGGAACCCTTCGCTTTATCTGCAATATGAAACTGAACGTTCAAGACCCGCAGCGGAATTACTCAGCCGTGTGGCGTTAGAAAATGTCCGCTCAGTTGTTGATCTTGGTTGTGGCCCTGGTAACAGTACGGCATTGCTGCATCAGCGCTGGCCCACGGCAAAGACAACAGGAGTCGATTCCTCTCCTGCTATGCTGAATGAAGCGCGCAACACGTTACCTGACTGTCATTTTATCGAAGCGGATATTAGCCTGTTTCACCCCGAGCATCCCGTGGATCTGCTTTATGCAAATGCGTCGTTACAGTGGGTACCCGATCACTATGAATTATTCCCGCACCTGGTCTCACAACTGAGTCACAATGGCGTTCTGGCCGTGCAAATGCCAGATAACTGGCTGGAGCCAACGCATGTATTGATGCGCGAAGTGGCTTATGAACAAGATTACCCAGACCGTGGCCGTGCTCCGCTTCCTGGCGTTCACGCCTACTATGATATTTTGACCGAAGCGGGTTGTGATGTAGATATCTGGCGTACAACGTATTATCACATTATGGATTCGCATCAGGCAATTATCGACTGGGTAAGCTCAACGGGCCTGCGCCCCTGGTTGCAGGATTTGAGCGAAAGCGAGCAACGTCATTACCTGGCTCGCTACCATGAACTGCTCCAGGAACAATATCCGTTGCAGGAGAACGGCAAAATTTTACTGGCATTTCCACGATTATTTATTGTTGCCAGACGCAATAGTTAAGCGTTTATCATCTGGCAGATCACAGGAATAAACTATCAGCCATGCGTACCCTCGCCTTTTTATCATTAGGATCTAGTGGCTATGTCTGGCTTCTGCTAGTGTCTTGCAACATGTTTCTGACGGAGGGTTGTTATGTCTAAAGTCTACATTGGTGGGTGTCTGTGTGGCTCGATCCGTTTCACAGCCAGCAGTCCTAATAATTCCCATACCTGCTCCTGCGATATATGCCGGAAACATACGGGCGCCCCTACCGTCGTCTGGATTGAGTTTGATGCAGAAAATGTAGAATGGACGGGAAAAGCCGGAAAACCGACAACCTGGCGCTCATCAGAAACGACCAGTCGGGCCTTTTGTCCTCAGTGCGGCAGCTCCGTGGGCGCTATCGATGACGCCCCGGTCATTGCGCTTTTAGCCGGTGCTTTTGACGATCCTAACGATGAAGACCTTGCACCGGAGTTTCATTCGTTTTCCGATATGCAGCCCGCGTGGTGGCAAAACGAACGTCGCTAAGTGAGTTGATAGTGCTTATCCGGCATATGTTTTGCTGGCACATTTGTTTCATCATTCATTTGCAGTAAATCGATTTCGATTGCATTGCAAATCGCATCCAGCGGCAGGTCATTGTTCTCAGTACCAAACGGATCTTCAAGTTCTTCCGCAAGCGTATCGAGCGAGATAAAAGTATAGGAAATAAGCACTGAAATAAACGGTGTCATGTAGTGCAGATCCACCACCAGGGCGAATGGCAGCATGATACAGAACAGGTACACCGTGCGATGAAGGATCAAAGTATAAGCAAACGGGACCGGAGTATTCGCAATCCGCTCGCAACCTGCCAATACTGCCGACATATCATTTAATCTGTTGTTTAAACTATGAAATAATATATCGGACAGCTGCCCATCACGTCTACGCACCGCCAACCACTCCCCCATCAACAACAAAATACGGTTTGCCGGGGATTGTGCGGCAAATACCGTTTGCAAATCTTTCTCGCTAAGATATTTCGCTAACGGCTTCGCCTGTGGGTTTCGACGTAACGTCATGCGTAAACAGTGAGCAAATGCAATTTGCAGACGCACAAACTGTCCCAGTTCTGCATCGTCAGGTAACGTGGTTTTTACCTCACGCAGAAGCGATCGGGAAGCAATCATCAACTGCCCCCACAGATGTCGGGCTTCAACGTAACGTGAGTAGCAGGCGTTATTGCGAAAACCTAAAAAGATCGCTATCGCCACGCCGAGAATGCTGAACGGCGCAAGGGTAAACTTAATGCCCAGCATCGTATACCAGGGCAACATGATAATAACGGCGATGGAAAGCAGGAAGTTCAGCAGCAGACGTGAAAAAATCTTGGATAATACGGAACCGTGCCAGACGAATATCAGGCGCATCCAGTGTTGTTGGGGACGAACAATCATGGTTATCTTCGGGAAAATGTGAAATCCGTCACATTAGACGCGATAGCGATCAATGTTGCAAGTTAATCGCAACATTATCCAAACAACTTTTACCCTGCTTAAAACGAAGCCGCACGGAAGTCACAGACTGGGTTAATGACATAAATAACAAAGTATGTTGTAACTAACTTATATCCAGAAAAAACCCGGCCTGAGCCGGGTTGTCGGTAGTCGTCTTAGCACAGTGGCTTAACGGCTTCCCGCATACCTTTTGCCAGAATGGTATCCAGATCGGTAGAAACCTGTTCCACCAGTCCAGAAACTTGTGTCAGGTCTTGCTCCCAGTGTTCTTTAACACCCAGTACAGATTTGACCAACGCTTCGGTGCTTATCTGGCGATCGCGATGCTGGGACCACAGCTGTTGAAAACGTTCTATCCAGTGCGCATCATCCTGAACCGGATAAGACTCACCGTGACGCTCTCCACGATAGAAAGCAATCAATGCGGCAAGCGCAAACGTCAAACGCGCTGGCAGTTTACCGCTGGCCTGTTGCCCTGCCAGCAGTTGCGGCAATATACGGGTGCGGAATTTAGTCATGCCATTCAGGGCAATAGACAACAGCTGATGTTTTATATAGGGGTTGCAGAATCGACCGGTTACCGCGCTGGCAAAAGACGCCAGCTCATCACGAGGTAAATCCAGTACCGGAATGATCTCTTCATAAATAGCTTTTTCAACGAAGGCGCAAATTTCTGCGTCATTCATCGCCTCGCCCACGGTGTCCAACCCTGCCTGCCAGGCAACAGGAACCAGCGCAGTGTGAGCACCGTTGAGAATCGCCACTTTGCGCTCTTTGTACGGTTTGATGTCATCCACAATCAGGACATTCAGCGGATACTTATCCAGACGTAGTTCTGCGGCTAATGACTTCGGCCCCTGAATGACAAACAGATAGAAATGTTCTGCCGTGTCGAGGAAAGCATCATGATAGCCCAGTTCAGCTTCGAGCTTAGCTACCTCATCACGCGGATAGCCGGTAACAATACGGTCCACCAGCGTAGAGCAAAATGCATTGGCCTGATCCAGCCACTGAATAAACGATTCCGGCAGCATCCATTCCTGAGCGTAGCGCAGAACCAGTTCACGCAGCGCATCGCCGTTATAATCAATCAGTTCGCAAGGGATGATAATCCAGCCTTTATCCAATGCGCCGTTAAAATAGCTGAAGCGTTCGAACAGCAGACGCGTCAGTTTAGCCGGATAACTTACCGCTGGCGCGTCGTCAAACTTATCGCCCGCGTGGTAACTGATACCTGCTTCCGTGGTGTTAGAGAACACAAAGCGCATATCAGGATTATGTGCCAGCTTCAGGAACTCATCGTATTCGCTATAGACGCTGATTTCACGGTTAACTGAACGAATTAGACGAGCATCGCTGACAGCCTCGCCCTTCTCATTCAAACCACGAATGATAGTAGTATAGAGGCCATCCTGCGTACTCAGCGATGGTGGGAAGGTACTTTCGATAGGACGAACAATGACCACACCAGCATTCAGATCGGTATGTTCGTTCAGCAGATCAACCTGCCAGTCTACAAAGGCGCGCAGGAAGTTTCCTTCACCAAACTGAATAATGCGTTCAGGATACTGAGCACCGGGGAAATCGCGACGATTTAGTGTTTGCACAATGGGTTCCCTTTATGATTAGTCACACAACCTGATTGAATTGGTCCAACAGGTTAGCAAACTTTAATACATTGAAACCCTGTTTTGATCAATCCCCGGCGACAAATTAGAGCGTTTTATAGAAAAGTGTGGTCCCGGTCAGCGTCCCATCGGGCATTTGGGCATAGTCAGGTATCACCCCGACCTTTTTCCACCCGCAATTGTGGTAGAACAACTCCGCGCCACTGCCCGTCGCCGTATCAAGCACCAGCAGCGTTTTACCTTGTTGACGCGCGCAACTTTCCAGTTCGTTCATCAATTCACGAGCCAGGCCACCGCGTCGCGCTGAGGGGTGAACCAGCAGTTTGGCAACATCAGCACGATGAGGTTGATTTTCAGGTTGTTCGATAATGAGTTGGACGGTACCGACAAGCGTCCCCTGCGCGTTCTGCGTACCAAGAACGATCCGTTCTCCGCGAGAAACACTTTGCGCGACGTTCATCCAGAAAGGCTCTGATTTTTCGCGATTAAAGGGCAGCATAAAACTGATGGAGGCGCCGTCATTGACGCACCGTTCAAGAACATCGCTGAGCTCGTCGATTCGCGACAGAATCTGTGCAGCGCTCAGCACAAAGCAGTGTTTGCCGGAAGCCATGGTTTCTCCTTAGATTGACCCCTTCATACTGCTTTTAACAATTACACAACACAAGGGGTCATATCATAGGATAATGTTATCTATGGCTTGTTCATCTGAAGTACTAACCAGTGATAAATAACCGTGACAACGTAACGTTTTTGTTCATCGTTTAGCGCTACGCCCTGAGGTATATCATGCCATTTCGCCAGACACCCTCGACAGCACGTTGCCGTAGCATGTTGAGCGATAAATACCGGGTGACCGCGCATGGGAGTTTGTTTACCATCATTGGCGGGAAACGCAGGAGCCAGTCGTTTAGCAATAAAATCCGCAGCATGTTGTTCGATAACCGGCGCCCCTTTATCCAGACAATACTGCCTTTCTTTCTGACCAAGACGAAACCGCGAGCGAAACGTTGATTTTGCCAGCCGGGCAAAAAGAGGATCGAGCGTATTCATCAGTAAACCGAACGCCCCAGCTGTTGTGTTAATTGCTCCAGCACGGCGATACCGGCCAGTGAATTTCCCGCCGGGTCCAGTTCCGGACTCCAGACAGCAATCGCCATCTCGTGAGGCACGATCGCCACGATGCCGCCACCCACACCAGATTTCGCCGGAAGCCCGACCCGCCAGGCAAACTCCCCTGCGTTCTGATACATGCCGCTGGTCGCCATTAGCGCATTGATCTGCCTGGCCTGCATCGGCGTCACCACGGGTTCCGCAAGATGAAAGGCATGCCCTTGATTTGCCAAAAAGACAAAGGTTCGCGCCAACTCCACACAGCTCATTTTCAGCGCGCAGTAGTGAAAGTAATTTTGCAAAACGGTGGTCACGTCATGGTGAAAATTGCCGAAGGATTTCATCAGCCAGGCAATAGCGGCATTACGCGCCGAGTGCTCAAACTCTGATCGCGCGACCGCCGCATCATAAGCGATATCCGAAACACCGCTTAACGCCCGTACCACTTCCAGCATCCGTTGACGCGGTGCGCTTAGACGCCCTTGCAACATATCGCAAACCACCAGCGCCCCGGCGTTAATAAAGGGATTGCGAGGGATACCCTGCTCCATTTCCAACTGCACCAGGGAGTTAAAAGGATGCCCAGAAGGATCTTTACCGACACGCTGCCAAATCTCCTCTTCCTGATAGTGACGCATTGCTACGACCAGGCTGAGCACCTTTGAAATCGACTGAATAGAAAAACGTTCTTGCGCATCTCCCGCCTGATAGTGCTGTCCATCAACGGTACAGATAGCAATACCCAGTTTTGAACCGTCGACAGAGGCTAATGCCGGAATATAATCAGCGACTTTACCCTGACCAATCAGCGGACGAACCTGCTGCACAATGGTCTCTAAAATTGAATTGTCCATGGCCCTGGCCACAACATGCTCCTTGCTCGCAGGTATGAAAGGCCTGCGAGTATAACAGAGCTGAATACGCAGCGTCAGGCCGGAAGGCGGAATCTGGCCACGGCCTGCATAAGCTGGCGGGATTCATGGTGTAGCTGCAAGGAAGAATCAGACGCAGCATTCACCAGATCGCTGGTTTGCCGGGCTTCGCCGTTCAGGACATGCAGCTTTCGAGTCAACTGGTGAATATTGTTCCCTTGATTTAACGTTGCAGTCGAAATGTCGTTCAGCAACGCACCAAGATTCTCAACCAGTGCGATAACCTGCTGCAAATTCTTATCCAGTCCGTTAACCGCGTGAAAGCCCTCTTCAATGCCCTGTAACGAGTGTTTAATCAGTGTCTGAATGTTTTGCGTAGACTGACCGCTTTTTCGCGCCAGCAGCCCAACTTCTTTTGCAACCACGGCAAACCCACGCCCTTGCTCCCCGGCATGTGCTGCCTCGATTGCCGCGTTAAGAGCCAGGATATTTGTCTGAAATGCAATGTTGTCGATAAGCGTTGTAATCCCTCGCATTTCAGACGAACGTGTCACAATCGCCTGCATTGACGTATTTACCGTCGCCATCATTCGGTCCCCGCCTGCCGCAACATCTCGCGCCTGCACAGCGCGTTGATTCGCCAGTTCAGCAAAGCCACTGTTATCCTCAACATGCATTTCCAGCAACGAAATATGCGATGTCACGCTGCTTAACTCTTCACTTTGTTTCGCCGACTGCTGATATAGCTGTTTATTGTTCTGCGCAAGTTCGTTGATATTTTCTACCATTGCAGTGGTGGCATCGTTCACCTGCTGCACCAGCGCGCAGAGACCTTGCTGCATTGCAGCAATACGCGAACTTAATTGCGTCACTTCCCGGTTAAACTGACTTACCTGCGGGGCCGGGCGAGACAGGTCCCCCGCTGCTAAAATATCGATATGATCGATCAGCCGTCGCAGTGGCATAATCACCCAACGGAACATACTGCGCCAGACCAGAAAGGCGATAACCACCAGCACGAGAGGAATAAACAAAAATAGATTCTGTAAACGCTCAAGACTGGTCAACAGCTGCTGACGCCCAGCTTCCGCATGTCGCCCACTGTGCTGCTGAAAGCGCGCGTAATTAGCGTTAAAGTCCGTCTGAAAGGCCTGCACGGGTACGGCAAAAAACGCATCAATGGAACCTGACTGCATCAGCCCATCCGCCTGCTCCTGAATACCGCTATAAAAACGCTGATAGCTCTCCGTTAGATCCGGATCCGGCTGCGGTTTCATATCCCGCCAGGCATCCCATGCACTTTTTGACTGCGCCAGCGCCCGGTATGCCTCTTCCATTAACGGACGCCAACTCCCGTCCGAACCGGTGGCGGCATCCTGCATAAAATAAACTCCCGCACGGTTAAGTAAATCGCTGGCAGATAATAACGCCACCCGCGCTTCATCAACTTTCGCCTGTTGTATAAGCGCGAGTTGATTACGTCCTTCATTATGCTGTGCGCCGCTGACTGAGGCCGAAAGCATTAAGGAGGACGCGACCTGCAAAACAGAGAACAGCGCAATAATGCAAAAAATGCCGGTTAACAGACCAAACTGATGGGGAATAAGACGACGGAAAATTTGCGTTATGTTCATATTGCTCTTCTGTATCAAAGCGTTAGACGCGAGTTTACGGAGAGTAAATGACAGAAAAATTGCAGAAATAAGACAGGTGCCTCCAGCGGAGACACCTACACCATCAAAGGCGGTTTTTCCAGACGGTCTGCACGTTACAAAACTCATGCAGACCAAAGTGCGAAAGCTCTCGGCCAAAACCACTTTTCTTCACACCGCCAAAGGCAACGCGGGCATCGCTGGCACTGTAACCATTGATGAATACGCCACCACACTCCAGGCGCGACGCCATCTTCTGCGCCAGCACTTCATCCGCAGTAAACACCGTGGCAGATAAGCCGAAATCACTGTCATTCGCCAGCGCTAAGGCATGTTCCGCATTCTTCGCCACAGTAATTGCCGCAACCGGACCAAACAGCTCCTGGCGGAACGCCGTCATCTCTGGAGTAACATCGCCCAGTACCGTCACGGCATAGTAATTACCATGTCCCGCAATTTTTTCCCCGCCGAGAAGTAACCGCGCCCCTTCGGCAAGGGTGGCTTCAACCTGCTGGTGCAGCTCATCACGCAGATCAAATCGCGCCATCGGCCCCAGATCGTTTTCTTCGTTCAGCGGATCGCCCATTTTGAGCGCGCTCGCTGCGGCCACAAAGCGTGAAGTAAATTCTGCCGCTATCCCTTCTTCGATAATAAAGCGTTTGGCTGCCGCACAAACCTGCCCGGTATTCTGATAACGCCCGGCGACCGCCGCCTTAACGGCCAGATCGAGGTCTGCATCATTAAGAACAATAAATGGATCGGAGCCCCCCAGTTCAAGAACGCATTTTTTCAACGCGGCCCCCGCCTGGGCGCCAATCGCCGCACCGGCACGAACACTACCCGTCACCGTTACCGCCGTGATACGCGGGTCATTGATCATCTGACTGACCCCTGCGTTATCGGCATTCACCCAAACGTAAACCCCCGCGGGTACACCCGCATCAGCGAAAACCTGCGCAATAATTGCAGCACAGCCGGTTACGTTAGGCGCATGCTTTAACAGGTAACCATTTCCGGCCAACAGAATCGGGACGGCACCTCGCATTACCTGCCAGAGTGGGAAGTTCCACGGCATGATCGCCAGAATAGTTCCTACCGGACGATACTCAATCACCGCCTGGTTATTCTCCACCAGCGTGGGTTCCGGACTGAGCATCGCCGGTCCATGCTCGGCGTACCAGTCACACAACGCTGCTGACTTGGCGACTTCAGCACGCGCCTGCTTAATGGGTTTACCCATTTCACGTGAGATACACTGCGCCATCTCTTCCGCACGATGGCGCAGAGCTTGCCCAATATGGCGTAGCATTTGCGCACGGTGCTCAACGGAAGTTTGTTTCCATTCGCTATAGCCATTCGCTGCAAGGTTCAGCGCATGATCAATCTCTTCCACACTGGCCCACGGCGTCGCCGTCAGTCTTTCACCGCTGGTAGGGTCAATGGAAATCGCATGTGTTGCTGCTGTGATAGTCATTAAGTGCCTCTCTTTATCGCAGGGTATGGTTATATCATGAGCATATTTACTCTTTCTGAAAAATGAATAATATTAACCATACCATTCACGAATAGAGAAAATTATGGATCTGACGCAGCTGGAAATGTTTAATGCCGTCGCGGAGACTGGCAGTATTACGCAGGCCGCCGCGAAGGTTCATCGCGTGCCATCTAATCTCACCACCCGTATACGTCAGCTTGAAGCCGACCTGGGCGTTGATCTGTTTATTCGTGAAAACCAGCGTCTGCGGCTTTCCCCATCCGGGCACAACTTTTTGCGCTACAGCCAGCGGATCCTCGCGCTGGTTGAGGAAGCCAGGATGGTCGTCGCCGGGGATGAGCCGCAAGGACTCTTCTCTCTCGGCTCGCTTGAAAGTACAGCAGCAGTACGCATCCCCGCCACACTGGCTGAATATAACCAGCGTTACCCAAAAATTCAGTTCGCGTTAGCGACAGGTCCTTCAGGCACAATGCTGGACGGCGTGCTCGACGGTACATTGAACGCTGCCTTTGTCGATGGCCCAATTACCCATCCAGGCCTTGAAGGAATGCCGGTCTACCGTGAAGAGATGATGATTGTCACTCCTAACGGTCATCCCCCCATTCAGCGGGCCAGCGACGTCAACGGTTGCAGTATTTACGCCTTTCGCGCCAACTGTTCCTATCGCCGCCATTTTGAAAGCTGGTTTCATGCCGATCGCGCCATGCCCGGCACCATTCACGAAATGGAGTCATATCACGGTATGCTGGCCTGCGTCATTGCCGGAGCGGGTATCGCACTGATCCCGCGTTCGATGCTGGAGAGCATGCCAGGGCATCATCAGGTCAACGCCTGGCCGCTAAGCGAGAACTGGCGCTGGCTGAATACATGGCTGGTCTGGCGCAGAGGTGCAATGACGCGGCAACTGGAAGCGTTTATTGAGGTGTTGAACCCTCAGTTATCACAAAGCCCGGAGTAACTGGCGATCCTCAAAGAACATGAATAACTGTATATCCGGGTGAAGTCATACCCCCGGAATTTCATTATTATTGAAATACTTAAAAATATGAGGAATGTTCGGCAGTAAATTATAGCGCCCTACAAATGAAATGAGATCCGCATCACAAAATGATTGTATTTTCGCCAGCAAACGTTTTAAGATCGTGGCCTTACCTTTTCGCAGCTAATCCTCTTATTTGATATGACAACAGACACTGTTTCCCGCAAGGTCGCGTGGCTACGGGTAGTTACGCTTGCCATTGCCGGTTTTATTTTCAATACCACAGAGTTTGTCCCTGTCGGTTTGCTTTCCGACATCGCACAAAGCTTCAATATGCAGACCGCTCAGGTCGGGATCATGCTGACGATCTACGCCTGGGTTGTTGCCCTGATGTCGCTCCCCTTCATGTTACTTACCAGTCAGGTGGAGCGCCGAAAACTTCTGATCTGTCTGTTTGTTGTGTTTATCGCCAGCCATGTGCTCTCTTTCCTGGCATGGAATTTTACCGTGTTGGTAATTAGCCGTATTGGTATTGCCTTTGCGCACGCTATTTTCTGGTCGATCACCGCATCGCTGGCAATTCGCCTGGCTCCTGCCGGGAAACGTGCACAGGCTCTCAGCCTGATTGCCACTGGCACTGCGCTGGCGATGGTATTGGGGCTGCCCATCGGGCGTATCGTCGGTCAGTATTTTGGCTGGCGCACAACCTTCTTCGCCATCGGTATGGGGGCGTTAGTTACCCTGCTTTGCCTGATTAAGCTCCTGCCCAAACTACCCAGTGAGCACTCCGGCTCTTTAAAAAGCCTGCCCGTGTTATTCCATCGCCCGGCATTGATGAGTCTGTATCTACTGACGGTGATTGTGGTCACCGCGCACTATACGGCCTACAGCTATATCGAACCGTTTGTGCAGACCGTCGCGGGCCTGAGCGCAAACTTTGCTACAGTCCTGTTGCTGGTTCTGGGTGGTGCGGGAATTGTCGGTAGCGTCATTTTCGGTAAGCTGGGTAATCTGCATGCGTCCGTACTTATTAGCAGTGCCATTGCCCTGTTGACGATATGCCTGGTACTGTTACTTCCCGCCGCTGACAGCGAAATGCACCTTGCCATCCTGAGTATTTTCTGGGGCGTCGCCATCATGCTGATAGGCCTGGGTATGCAGGTGAAAGTGCTGGCGCTTGCTCCGGATGCGACTGACGTCGCAATGGCGCTGTTCTCAGGAATCTTTAATATCGGTATTGGCGCTGGCGCGCTGGTAGGCAATCAGGTGAGTTTGCACTGGTCAATGTCTACGATTGGTTACGTCGGCGCAGTGCCTGCCGTTGCCGCGTTGATATGGTCGGTGATTATCTTTCGTAAATGGCCGGTATCACTGGAAGAACAGCCTCAGCATTCATAAAAAATATGCCCGGTAAATATTACCGGGCATAGTGTTTTAAGCGTAGGTTTTGATAATTTCCAGCACGCCGTTAATAATAAACTGCACGCCCATACACACCAGCAGGAAGCCCATCAAACGAGAAATCGCTTCGATACCACCTTTACCGACCAGCCGCATGATCCCCCCGGAACTGCGCAAACAGCCCCACAGGATAATCCCGACAACCGCAAAAATAATCGGCGGCGCGATCATTATCACCCAGTCCGGAAATTCGGAGCCATGACGCACGGTTGACGCGGAGCTGATGATCATCGCAATCGTCCCCGGACCGGCAGTGCTTGGCATAGCCAGCGGTACAAAAGCGATATTGGCCGTCGGTTCGTCTTCCAGCTCTTCAGACTTGCTTCTCGCTTCCGGAGAATCATGCGCCTTCTGCTGTGGAAACAGCATCCGGAAGCCGATAAACGCAACGATTAACCCACCCGCAATACGTAACCCGGGAATCGAAATCCCGAACGTATTCATTACCACCTGCCCGGCGTAGTACGCCACCATCATAATGGCAAATACATAGACAGATGCCATGAGTGACTGACGGTTACGCTCTGCGCTGTTCATATTGCCGGCGAGGCCAAGGAACAACGCCACGGTGGTTAACGGGTTTGCCAACGGTAACAGGACTACCAGCCCCAGTCCTATTGCTTTAAACAAGTCCATCATAATGTCATCTTTCCTGTGCGTTAATCGTCAGCGGCAAGTATACGGTGAAATCCGCGAGATAAGCCATTTTCGTGATGTAAGGATTCATTTTTCATCCGCACGTATAAACCATAATTATCAAACCGTTAAAATTCACTTGCCAGGTATTGAGTCTGATGATTTAGCAAAACGTGGCATTTGCGGATCCATTCGTTTGACTTATATTTGCCTAAGCAATAATATCAGCCGTGACTAACTACTTGCCAGGGCAATCATTGTGAAAAACACCAGTGATCTGTTTAACGAAATCATCCCACTGGGTCGTTTGATCTATATGGTTAATCAGAAAAAAGATCGTTTGCTAAACGACTATCTGTCACCGCTGGATATCACGGCATCGCAGTTCAAGGTGCTCTGCTCCATCCGTTGCGCGGTGTGCATCACCCCTGTCGAATTGAAAAAAGTGCTGTCTGTCGACCTTGGCGCCCTGACGCGGATGCTGGACAGACTGGCCTGTAAAGGCTGGATAGAAAGGCTTCCGAATCCACATGATAAGCGTGGCGTGCTGGTGAAACTCACCGAGCATGGCGCAGCAATTTGCGAGCAGTGTCATCAATTAGTAGGGCAAGACCTGCACCAGGAACTAACAAAAAACTTAACGGCGGATGAAGTAGCCACACTTGAGCACTTGCTTAAGAGAATCCTGCCGTAAACAGAAAGAGGTATGACGATGTCCAGACGCAATACTGACACAATCACTATTCATAGCATTTTGGACTGGATCGAAAATAACCTTGAATCGCCGCTCTCGTTGGAAAAAGTGTCTGAGCGTTCAGGTTACTCCAAATGGCACCTGCAACGGATGTTTAAAAAAGAAACCGGTCATTCACTGGGTCAATACATTCGCAGCCGTAAAATGACTGAAATAGCGCAAAAATTAAAAGAGAGTAACGAGCCCATTCTTTATCTGGCAGAGCGTTACGGTTTTGAGTCTCAGCAGACGCTGACCCGGACATTCAAAAACTATTTTGATGTTCCGCCGCACAAATACCGTATGACGAATATGCATGGCGAATCGCGCTATTTGCTTCCACTCAATCAATGTAATTGCTAATCGCCAGTTAACGACGTAACCGAGGAAATCATGAAACTTCTGTCTTATGCGATGCTGGCCCTGCTGTTTGTTGTTTCGGGTCAGAGCATGGCGGAACAGACCGCGCAACCTGCCACACAGAACAGTCGCGACGCGATGATTATGCCCCCTGCGCACGATCAGTCCCCGTTCGATTTTAATCATATGGGTGCAGGCAGCGACAAGTCCGACGAATTAGGTGTGCCTTATTATAATATGCGCAACCTGTAATTATATTGCCCCGCTACTGCGGGGCTTTTTTTAGCCTCTCACCGACGCAACTTTACGCAACCGAAAACCAAACACATTGATATACAGTCCAGCCATTATCAGCAATGCACCAAGTAGCTGTAATCCGCTAAGCGTTTCGTCCAGCAGTACGGCCGCACTCGCCAGACCGACAACCGGCACCAACAGCGATAGCGGCGCTACCCGCCAGGTCTCATAGCGTCCGAGTAACGAACCCCAGATGCCATAACCCACAATGGTCGCCACAAACGCCAGATACACCAGTGACAAAATGGTTGTTATATCTATCGCCACCAGACTTTGGGTAATTTGCGCTGGACCATCGAGAAGTAATGAGGCCAGGAAGAACGGAACAATGGGGATTAACGCGCTCCATACCACCAACGACATAACGGCCGGACGCGATGTATGCTGCATGATTTTTTTGTTAAAGATATTGCCGCAGGCCCAGCTTAGCGCCGCCGCCAGCGTCAGCATAAAACCGAGCATGCCAACATGCTGACCGTTCAGACTGGCTTCAATCAGTACCAGCACACCAAATACCGCCAGCGCAATTCCTACCAGCTGTTTACCCTGCAGACGTTCGCCAAAGGCGAATGCCCCCAGAATGATGGTGAAAAACGCCTGAGCCTGTAATACCAGAGAAGCTAACCCGGCAGGCATACCAAATTTGATGGCGCTGAAGAGAAACGCGAACTGTCCAAAACTAATTGTCAGGCCGTAGCCGAGTAAAAGCGAAAGCGGAATTTTCGGGCGGGCAACAAAAAAAATCGCCGGGAACGCCACCAACAAAAAGCGTAACCCTGCCAACATCAACGGCGGCATATTGTGCAAACCCACTTTAATGACAACAAAGTTCAGTCCCCAAACCACAACGACCAGTAACGCCAATAACCCGTCTTTACGCGACATACCACCGCCCCTGCAAATATTAAATTTTTGTAAACAAGTTAAAGTAACGGAAATCGTTGTACCGTAACAGATCATTAATTCAGGTAGGCCACACAGGGCATTTTCGGACAACTTATTGGGTGTACATCACACTTTTAGCATGCTATTTGTTTCTGATATCTAAAAAAAACATAACAACATGCATTGTCGGGCAGGAAAATGAATATCTCTCTGAGAAGGTCCACTCTCGCGTTACTTGCGTCATCTTTGTTATTAACCATTGGTCGTGGCGCCACGCTGCCATTTATGACGATTTACCTCAGTCGACAGTATCAACTGAGCGTCGACCTGATCGGTTATGCGATGACGGTTGCACTGACCATAGGCGTCGTCTTCAGCCTTGGCTTTGGTATTCTGGCCGACAAGTTCGATAAAAAACGCTATATGTTGCTGGCTATCTGCGGCTTTGCCTCCGGCTTTATTGCTATTCCGCTGGTGCATAACGTCGTGATAGTGGTTTTGCTCTTTGCCCTGATCAACTGCGCCTACTCCGTCTTCGCCACGGTGCTGAAAGCCTGGTTTGCCGATAACTTGTCTGCGACCAACAAAACGAAAATTTTCTCACTTAACTATACCGTGCTGAACATCGGCTGGACCGTTGGTCCGCCGCTGGGTACGCTGCTGGTTATGCAAAGCATTAACCTGCCGTTCTGGCTGGCTGCCGCCTGTTCTGCGCTACCTCTGGTGTTTATCCAGACGTGGGTAAAACGTTCACCAGCAACCGCAGAAGGTGTAAATGCCGCTGTTTGGTCCCCTTCAGTACTGCTGCGCGACAGAGCATTATTCTGGTTTACGCTGTCAGCATTTTTGGCATCATTCGTTGGCGGTGCCTTTGCATCCTGTATTTCGCAATACGTTATGGTGGTCGCCGATGGCGATTTTGCCGAGAAAGTGGTGGCAGTCGTCCTGCCCGTCAACGCCGCCATCGTAGTATCACTGCAGTACGCACTTGGTCGCAGGCTCACCGCCACGAATATCCGCCCGTTAATGACATTGGGTACAGTCTTCTTTGTCGTTGGCCTGGTTGGTTTCGCTTTCTCCGGCAACAGTCTGTTGTTATGGGGAATTTCTGCTGCCTTTTTCACTATCGGCGAAGTCATCTACGCGCCGGGTGAATACATGCTTATCGACAACATCGCGCCAGCAGGTATGAAAGCCAGCTATTTTTCCGCCCAGTCGTTAGGCTGGCTTGGCGCAGCGGTTAACCCATTAGTCAGCGGCGTCATTTTAACCACATTGCCACCATGGTCGCTGTTTGTGGCGCTGATAGTGGCGATCGTTCTTGCCTGGGCGCTAATGATAAAAGGCATGCGCGCCAAACCCTGGGGCCAGACGGCGGTCTGCTAGTTATTATGTTCGCGACAGAGCCACAGTCGCTCTGTCGCATACCTCAGATAGCAACCAGTCCCCGAACGCCCTCGGCCTCCATATTTTTACCGTCGCCGCTTTGAATAATGCTGCCCCGCGACATCAACAGGTATTTGTCGGCGAGCTGCTCGGCAAAATCATAGAACTGCTCCACCAGCAAAATGGCCATATCGCCGCGATGCGCCAGTTGGGAAATCACCTGACCAATCTCTTTAATCACCGACGGCTGGATCCCCTCGGTAGGCTCATCAAGGATCAACAATTGTGGGCGACTTGCCAGTGCTCGTCCAATCGCCAGTTGCTGCTGCTGCCCGCCGGACAAATCTCCGCCCCGCCGATGCTTCATTTCCTGTAAAACCGGAAAGAGCGCGTAAATATCATCCGGCACATGTCGTGCCTCCGGTGCTGAAAAACGGGAAAGGCCGAGCAGCAGATTCTCTTCTACCGTCAAACGCGGAAAAATATCACGCCCCTGCGGGACATACGCCACACCGGCCCTGACCCTCTGATGCGGCTTCCATTGAGTGACATTTTTCTCCTGCCAGAGCACGCTTCCGCTGCGGGCCGGAATAAGCCCCATCAGACACTTAAGTAGCGTTGTTTTCCCCACGCCGTTACGCCCCAGCAGACATGTCACCTCACCGATACGCGCTTCAAAGTTCACCCCGCGCAGAATATGACTGCCGCCATAATATTGATTCAGTTCTTTCACCTGCAGCATCTGCACTCCTTAACGCCCGAGATAAACTTCAATAACCTGCTCGTTGGCCTGCACTTCACGCAGACTCCCCTGAGCCAATACTTGCCCCTGGTGTAATACCGTGACGCGATCGGCGATGGTTTCAACAAATCCCATATCGTGCTCAACAACCATCAAAGAGTGCTTACCGGTAAGCTGGCGAAACAGCTCCGCCGTGTATTCCGTTTCCGCATCAGTCATCCCCGCCGCGGGTTCATCCAGTAGCAGTAAATGCGGCTCCTGTACCAGCAGCATGCCAATTTCGAGAAACTGTTTTTGCCCATGCGAAAGCAGACCGGCGCGGCGGGCCCGCTCATTACCCAGCCGCAACAGCGCCAGTACTTCATCAATACGATCCCGTTGTTCGCCTGAGAGTCGTGCCCGTAGAGAACCCCAAACAGATTTATCATTTTTCAGCGCCAGCTCAAGGTTCTCTTCCAGCGTTAATGCTTCAAATACCGTGGGCTTTTGAAATTTCCGTCCAATTCCCTGACGTGCAATGGCAATGGGATCCAGCGTCGTTAAGTCGGTCGACTGATCGTATATCGCACGACCACTTTGCGGCCTGGTTTTGCCGGTAATGACATCCATTAACGTCGTTTTTCCGGCGCCGTTTGGCCCGATGATGCAACGCAGTTCCCCAACGCCAATATTGAGCGTGAGATCGGTTAGCGCCTGAAAACCATCGAAGTTAACGTTAATTTTTTCCAGCTGTAGCACCGGATCAGTCTGGTTGCGAAACCGATCCCCCGGCATCTGGCGAGTAAATAGCCCTTCATCTGGCTGCATTATTTGTCTCCCTTGCGAAACAGACCAATTACACCTCGGGGTAAAAACAGCGTAACGCCAATAAAGATCAGGCCAAGAAACAGTTGCCAGTATTCCGGCATGATGACGGTAAACAGGCTTTTCGCGCCATTCACCAACACGGCGCCGAATACCGGGCCGATCAGGGTTCCACGTCCGCCGAGGGCAACCCAAATCGCCGCTTCAATCGAGTTGGTCGGCGACATTTCGCTAGGGTTAATGATTCCCACCTGCGGAACATACAGCGCTCCTGCCAGGCCGCACAGTACAGCGGAAAGCGTCCACACCAGTAACTTGAAACCTTTCGGATCGTAACCACAGAACATCAGACGGTTCTCTGCATCGCGCACGGCAGTCAGAATACGGCCGAACTTACTGCGGGCCAGCGCCAGTCCCAGCCATAATGCCAGCACCAGCAGCATGACCGTCGCCAGAAACAGCGCGATACGGGTTGAGGTGGCGGTTACCGGGAATCCCAGAATGGTGGTAAAGCCGGTAAAACCGTTATTTCCCCCAAAACCCGTTTCGTTGCGAAAAAACAGCAGCATTCCTGCGAAAGTCAGGGCCTGGGTCATGATGGAGAAATAGACCCCTTTGATTTTTGACCGAAAGGCAAACCAACCAAATACCAGTGCCAGCAGGCCAGGAACCAGAACGACCAGCAGTAGCGCCCAGATAAAATGTTGCGTCCCCCACCAAAACCACGGCAGCTCGCTCCACGACAGGAATGACATGAAGGCCGGTAATCCTTCGCCAGAGGCCTGGCGCATCAGGTACATTCCCATCGCATACCCTCCCAGCGCAAAGAAAATACCGTGTCCCAGCGAGAGCATGCCGGCATAGCCCCACACCAGATCCAGCGCGACCGCCACAATGGCATAACAGAGAATTTTCCCGGCCAGCGTTAGCGTCCACACCGATATAGCCAGCGGATGGTCCGCAGGTAACAGCGCAAGAAATGGTAGAATAATCAACGCCAGCAGCAACCCCAGCCCCAGGATGCGCGTCGCGCGTGGCGCTTTACGCGCCAGCGTTAATGTCATTGGCATCGTCATCAGTCAATAACCCTCCCTTTTAGCGCGAACAGCCCCTGCGGACGTTTCTGAATAAACAGAATAATCAGCACCAGAATCATGATTTTGCCTAGAACTGCCCCCACCTGAGGCTCCAGAATTTTATTGAAGATCCCCAGTCCAAACGCCGCGGCCACGCTCCCGGCGAGTTGTCCCACGCCGCCCAGCACCACAACCAGAAACGAATCGATAATGTAGCTTTGCCCCAATTCGGGTCCTACGTTGCCCAACTGCGAGAGCGCTACGCCCCCCAGCCCGGCAATGCCTGAACCAAGGCCAAAGGCCAGCATATCGACGCGTCCAGTAGGTACGCCGCAGCATGCCGCCATATTTCGATTCTGCGTCACTGCACGTACGCGCAGCCCAAGGCGCGTTTTATTCAACAACAGCCAGGTGAAAAACAGCACCAGAATGGCAAAGCCCAGCACCACAATTCGGTTCAACGGTAAAATCAGATTGGCATAAACCTGAATCCCCCCTGAAAGCCATGCCGGATTGGCGACTTCCAGGTTTTGCGCGCCGAAGGACATACGCACCAACTGGATGAGCATCAGGCTGATCCCCCAGGTCGCCAGCAGCGTTTCGAGAGGACGCCCGTATAAATGGCGGATCACCCCGCGCTCAAGCAGCATTCCCACCGCCGCGGTAAGTAAAAAGGCAACCGGCAGCGCAATAACCGGATACCAGGCTAGCCATTGCGGGAAAAACTGGCCCATCAGCTGTTGAACCATCCAGGTACAGTAAGCCCCGAGCATTAACATCTCGCCATGCGCCATATTAATGACGCCGAGTAATCCATAGGTTATAGCCAGACCCAATGCCGCCAGCAGCAAAATTGAGCCCAGTGACAGCCCCATAAAGGCCTGTCCAAGAAGATCGCCAATCTTCATGCGATGCGCGATGGAATTCAGGCTTTCGCCAGCGGCAGCACGCACGCGGGTATCGGGTTCATGTTCAGCCTGGGTGAATGGTTGCAGGCGCGCCTGAGTTTCAGGATCATTTGACGCCCCTAATAGTTCGATTGCCTGACGTCTGACTTCCGGCGAGGAACTGTTCAGCTGCAGGTTTGCCAGTGCAATAGCCAGCGCGGATTTCACATCACCACTTGACTCCTGAGCCAGTCGTTGCTGTAAAAACGGCAGCATATCCGGCTGTGCCTCACGCTGTAATGTACGAGCTGCCTCCAACCTTAACGTGACACTGTCACTTAAAAGCTGATGGACAGCCAGCGCTCCTGCCACCAGATTACGCAGGCGGTTAGTCAGGCGAATTTTTTTTAGCTCGCCGTTTGGGATTGTCGCTGTTCCTAACGGTTGTGCGTGCGAGCCGTTCATGATGAAGGTATTTTTCGCGTTATCAGTCAGCAGACTCTCCTCGCGCAACGCGCTGAGCATCGGCAAACGCTGAATGTCGGGATTGATCGACCATTGTTCGAGCAAGGCGGCCTGCTGAGTTCGATTTGCGGCTGTAAAGGTATCGGCATCTGATGCCTGCGCTATCCACGGCAAAAACCACGTCAGCAACAACACACCACGAATAAAGCGCATAGTTTTCATGAGCGTTCTCCAAAGCGGTACCCTCCCGCAGGAGGGCACACGATCAGTTGCTGGCGGTTTTCACAGGCTGTTCAGATTTTTTATCATTACCAGCGATGTACGGACTCCATGGCTGGGCGCGGACCGGCTCATCGGTTTGCCATACCACGTTAAACTGGCCATTGCCCTCAATCTCGCCAATCATGACGGGTTTATGCAGGTGATGGTTGGTCGCATCCATGGTCAGGGTAAAGCCTGATGGCGCAGCGAAGGATTGCCCCGCCATTGCAGCGCGAACTTTATCCACATCGGTCGTTCCGGCTTTTTCTACCGCCTGCGCCCACATATGGAGGCCAACATACGTAGCTTCCATGGGGTCGTTTGTCACCACCGATTCAGCATTTGGTAATTTGTGCGCTTTGGCATACGCCCGGTAATCCGCGACAAACTTCTTGTTGGCATCGTTATCGACGGACTCAAAGTAGTTCCAGGCTGCAAGGTTGCCCACCAGCGGTTTGGTATCAATACCGCGTAACTCCTCCTCACCCACGGAGAATGCCACCACAGGAACATCGGTGGCTTTCAGGCCCTGGTTGGCCAACTCTTTATAGAATGGAACGTTAGAATCGCCGTTGATGGTTGATACCACCGCCGTTTTCCCCCCTGCGGCGAATTTTTTAATACTGGCGACAATGGTCTGGTAATCGCTGTGTCCGAATGGGGTGTACACCTCTTCGATGTCTTTATCGGCAACTCCTTTTGAGTGCAAAAAGGCGCGTAAAATTTTGTTGGTCGTGCGTGGATAAACATAATCCGTGCCCAGCAGGAAGAAGCGTTTCGCGCTGCCGCCGTCCTCACTCATCAGATACTCAACTGCCGGGATCGCCTGCTGGTTGGGGGCTGCGCCGGTATAGAAGACGTTAGGCGACATCTCCTCACCTTCATATTGCACTGGGTAAAACAGCAGACCGTTCAATTCTTCAAATACTGGTAGAACCGATTTACGCGAAACCGATGTCCAGCAGCCAAAAACTGCCGCTACCTTATCCTGACTCAGCAACTGCCTTGCTTTTTCAGCAAATAACGGCCAGTTCGAGGCCGGGTCAACCACCACCGGTTCCAGCTTTTTACCCAACACACCGCCCTGAGCATTAATTTCATCGATGGTCATCAACGCCACATCTTTTAGCGGCGTTTCGGATATGGCCATCGTACCGGATAAAGAATGCATGATGCCAACCTTGATGGTGTCGGCTGCCTGAACGCTAAAACTCACGCCCATTGCTACAACAGAGGCAGAAAGTGCAAAAGCTTTTAAAAATGTACGACGCTGCATAGTTTCACTCCTGAAATTAAACTTGCTGAAAGCTCCGGTGCAGCCGGGCAGACAAAACGGTGCAAATTAAAGGTGTTCAGAAGTGATAAGGCAAAAACGATGCCAGATATTAAAACATCATATAAAATCAACAGATTAGCATCTCGCGCACAAAAATCAGTATTACATTTTCCCGCCAAACGGGTTAAGCAAACGAAAAATTGAACCACCATGAGACAACCCTGCATTATAAACGTGCAACAATTTGTGTCAGCAGCACACTGTCATAACAGCGTCTCAGGTTTTAAAAACGGGGTTATTTGTGCGCAGATAAATGTGTCTCGTCACTATTATTTATTTTATTCGACGTGATCATGTCAAAAATTTACTTTTCAGCCGAAATAATCACACAGTTCAGTCTTTGTTTAAGATTGAATTGCTACTATAGTCATAAGCGAGGTGAACTTAAGGTAAGAGAGGAAACTCACAGATAAAGGAGCATTTACTATGCTGGGTAATATGAATATTTTTATGGCTGTTCTGGGAATTATTTTATTTTCAGGCTTCCTGGCCGCGTATTTTAGCCACAGATGGGATGATTAATGAACGGAGATAGTCCTGAACCGACCCGGCCCCTTGTTGCGTAACTGCACAAGGGGCCATTTTTTTACCTGCATTGCCCTTCCGACACCTTTTCCCTGATTAGCAGATAAAAAAAACCGCCGGTTAAACCAGCGGTAAATGCTTGCATGGATAGATTTGTGTTTTGCTTTTATACGCTATCAGGCAATTCCCTGCGAAGATAACGGATAGTCAGCTAACCTATCATCGACAACCCCAATGAAAGTTAAACGAAACGCAACTACCTCAAACCGTTTTTCGAAAACTCACTCACTGATGGGATGCGAGGTCCCGTCATTGGTGTCCACCAACGTGATCCGCTCATTTTCATCCATAAACATGCAGCGATTCCTGCCGGTCTGTTTCCCCTGATACATCGCCCTGTCAGCCCGACCAAGCGCGGTGTCCAGCGTTTCACCCGGCTGGACTCGGGTTATGCCTGCCGTCACCGTGATACCGATCTCTCCATCAGTGTAGGGAATTTTTTTCTGCCCAATCAGACGACAAAGTCGAAAACCCGCCTGGCATGCCTGCTCGTCCGTTTTTGTTCTGATGATGATAATGAACTCTTCTCCACCGTAGCGGTACGCCACCTCATCATATCGCGTCCATGACAATAAATTTGATGCCAGAACCCGTAATACCAAGTCACCAACCAAATGGCCATAGGTATCGTTAACGTATTTAAAACGATCGATATCTAACAACAATATATAGAGATTAAGCGGTTCGGCATCGAGCAACTGCCGATCAAAAGACTCATCGAGCATTCTTCTGCCGGGCAAACCTGTTAATACATCGATATTACTGCGGATATTCAATAAATATATTTTGTAGTCCATTACAGATGAGGTAAATGCCAGCAGCGCGTCCTGGAAACTGTCGAAATGCCATGGATGGCTACGTTTCTCCACTATAGCCAATAGCAACTCCTTGCCTAATAAATGCATCTTTTCGTGGGTGGCATTTATCTTGCTTACGTAACTACAATCATCCTCATTGTACCGCGATTGATTATTAAGCCACTGTCCAAATCGACAAACACAATGCGAATGTTCACCCATAATATCCGGCTGAGTAACATCTGAAGACACCACGCAGCGGAACATTGTCACTAACCATTTGTAGTGGGCATCAATGGACTTGTTCAACTCAATCAAAATTGCATCTATTTCCTTCGTATTTCTCATCATTGCAGTCTCCCTCCCTGTGCGAGCACTTCTGATGCAGATATTTTAACGACCAAAAAGAAAATTTATGTAATCTTTTTTATAGTTATCAATGCGTCAGAGACAGAACGCTCTATGCAAAGCCCCCCGTAGAGGGCTTATTTTTCTTATCACGGTAGCAACTGATGCTGATGCCCAGATTAATGCTTATTTGCCAACTGAACCACTTTCATTCGTATTTGAGTTTCTCCAGCTACCTTTTTTATCCGTCTTCAGGATGATATGTAATCCGTCCTCAAATACGTTCAGGTCTTCCGCAGTTACAAAATGCTCTTTAGCCTTATGGCCATTTAACAAGACCGCCCCATCTTTTTTAACAACCAACTGATTAATGCGTTGACCGTTTGGCATAAATACCCCGTAACTACCAACAAAAGGCGCATAGCGTCTGGTTGCTTCCTGGATCGCGGTTTCCAGTTTAAAACCACGGGCGGAGTTCTGCGCTTTAGTTTTAGTTACATCACAGCCACGCAGCTCAGATTCCTGTGTGCACCCGCTACGCTCCAACTGCGCGCGGTAGCTTGCGCTAATCGCATACGCTGGCGATGTAGTCACGGTAGCCAAAACTGCCAGAGAGATTAAAACCTTATTCATAGTATTCCCATTATCATCATTGCGCCCCACCCGGAAGGTAAAGCAAATAGCGAAAAGATTGTCCCAGCAAGATTATTTATTCATCAAGCCGCAACAGAAAAGCAAAACATGATTAATAAAGCATAATTAACATATATTAATATTGCGCATAGCTTTAGCTACCACTCTATTTCAAAAGTAAATAAGTGGTTATTTGCGGCGTTACCAGAAATATCCTGATGACTTTTTTATCTTTCATAAATTGAGATGTCAGCGCAGCGCAATTAATAAAGAAATTGTTTATTTCAGTAAGTTAATAACTATTTACCAAGCCTGTTCCAGTATCAAAGGGCTAATATTTAACACAGACAGCAACAAAATAGCACTTATTTTTATATGCTTTTTTGGACATTTAAACATAACGCCCTTGCGGTTCGCGCTTATTCTTGGCGATATTCTGGAGAGTGATTCTGGAAAAACCGGGCATCACGCCCGGTTCAACATTCTGGCTAATTATGTCTTACGCGCTCAAACCACGATGTTCCAGCATCGACTCCATTCGTGGTTCTCGTCCACTCCACTGGCGATAGAGTTCAGCTAAATCAGTGCTATTTCCGCGGGACAAAATCGCTTCGCGGAATTTCTGCCCGTTTTCACGGGTTAATCCGCCCTGCTCTACAAACCACTGATAGCCGTCATCGGCCAGCATTTGCGTCCACAGATAGGCGTAATAACCCGCGGCATAACCGCCGCCGAAGATATGGGCAAAATAGCTGCTGCGATAACGTGGTGGCACGGCCTTGAGATCCAAACCTTCTGCTGCCAGCGCCTGCTGTTCAAATTGATCGACCGAAAGAGATAACGCGCTATTTTCCAGACCGTGCCAGCGCATATCCAGCAATGCAGCACTGAGCAGTTCGGTCATGTCGTAACCTTTGTTAAACAGGCTGGCCTGCTGCATTTTATCTCGCAACGCCTGCGGCATTTGCTCCCCGGTAACAACATGACGAGCAAAACGGGCAAAGACCTGCGGATGACTCGCCCAGTGTTCGTTAATCTGCGAAGGAAATTCAACAAAATCACGCGGAGTGTTGGTCCCTGAAAGCGTGGCGTAACGCTGAGTGGCGAACAGACCGTGCAACGTGTGCCCAAACTCATGAAATAACGTAATAACATCATCCCACAATAACAATGCAGGCTGACCTTTTGCCGGTTTTTGATAATTACACACGTTGTAAATAACCGGCCGGGTTTCATTGAGTTGCGATTGCTCAACAAAATTGCCCATCCAGGCACCACCGCTTTTCGATTCCCGGGCAAAGAAATCGCCGTAAAATAACGCCAGACCTACACCATCGTGATCAAATATTTCCCATACCCTAACATCCGGGTGATAAACAGGAATGTCGAACCGTTCTATAAATTTTATGCCAAAGAGTTGATTGGCCGTCCAGAAAACGCCTTCGTTCAGCACCGTATCAAGGGCAAAGTAAGGTTTGAGCTGCGCCTCATCCAGAGCATATTTCTCACGACGAACCTGCTCAGCATAAAATGCCCAGTCCCAAGCCTCGACGTTAAATTGCCCCTTTTCGTGATTGATAACATTCTGGATTTCGGCCTGTTCATCTAATGCCCGAGCTCGCGCAGCAGGAACAATCGCCCGCATGAAAGTCAGTGCAGCTTCCGGTGTTTTTGCCATCTGGTCGGCAATTTTCCATGCAGCGTAATTGGCAAAACCGAGTAGTTTCGCCTGCTGCATCCGGATCTCGACCAGTCGCTGAATAATAGCCCGAGTATCGTTAGCGTCATTGTTTTCTGCTCTCGTCCATGCGCGGGTGAACAGACTTTCACGGGTATGGCGATCGCGTAACGCCGCAAGCGCTGGTTGCTGAGTCGTGTTCAATAACGGGATAACCCAACGCGCGTCGAGCCCTTTCTCCCTTGCAGCTTCAGCGGCAACGGCAATTTCCTCAGCGCTGAGTCCCTCCAGATAACGTGCATCATCCACGACCAGAGCACCGGACTTGTTCGCTGCCAGCAGCCGTTGGTTAAACTGGCTGGTCAGCGTGGCGGACTCTGTATTGAGCGCTTTAAGGTTCGCTTTATCAGTCTCATTCAGACATGCGCCGGCCAGTACAAAACGCTGGTGGATGACCTCCAGCAAGCGTAATGATTCACTTTCCAGCCTCAGAGAACCTCTCCGTTGCCAGACAGCGTCAACGCGCGAGAAGAGTGCTTCATTGAGATAGATATCATTGGCAAGGCTCGCCAGTTCTGCGGAAAACTCTTCGTCAAGGTGCTGTAGTTCATCGTTGGTGTGCGCCGCCGTCATCGCGAAGAAAACACTGGTTACGCGTGTCAGCAAAGCGCCGCTTTGCTCAAGCGCCAGCAACGTATTGGCAAAATCAGGGGCTTGCGGGTTTTGCACAATCGCCTCGATCTCTGCACGTTTTTGCCGCACGCCTTCATCGAACGCTGGGCGATAGTGCTGCACCTCTATCTGATCAAACTGCGGGGCCTGATACGGCAACGTGCTGTGACTTAAAAAAGGATTCGTTAACAACATCTTTCACTCCTGAAAACGATTTGTTTACCAGAGTAGACTTCCCAGGATTCAACCGCAATCGCGTTACGCAGGAATAGCTCTGAACGGAAATGACGTGCTATGGTAGTACTACATAAAAAGCGTTGAGGAACAGTGAGATGATCGTTTTAGTAACCGGAGCAACCGCAGGTTTTGGTGAGTGCATTACGCGTCGTTTTATTGAGAATGGGCATAAAGTTATTGCCACCGGACGCCGCCAGGAGCGCCTGCAGGAACTGAAAGAGGAATTGGGTGACCGCCTCTATACCGCGCAACTGGACGTACGTAATCGTGCATCAATTGAAGAGATGCTGGACGCCCTCCCTGCTGAATGGCGCAATATTGATGTTCTGGTCAACAACGCAGGTCTGGCGCTGGGCCTTGAGCCTGCCCATAAGGCCAGCGTTGAAGACTGGGAAAATATGATCGACACCAACAACAAGGGACTGGTTTATATGACCCGTGCCGTTCTGCCAGGCATGGTTGAACGCAACCGCGGTCATATTATCAATATCGGTTCTACAGCGGGCAGTTGGCCATACGCTGGCGGTAACGTCTACGGTGCGACCAAAGCATTTGTTCGCCAGTTTAGCCTGAATTTACGTACTGATTTACACGGCACTGCCATTCGCGTTACCGACATCGAACCGGGTCTGGTTGGCGGTACGGAATTCTCTAATGTCCGTTTCAAAGGTGATGATGCCAAAGCTGAAAAAGCCTACGAAAATACCACGGCGCTGACCCCGCAAGATGTCACAGAAGCGGTATGGTGGGTGGCTTCTTTACCGGCTCATGTCAATATCAACACCCTTGAAATGATGCCTGTCACACAGTCTTTTGCCGGGCTGAGTATTCATCGGAGCTAATTTATCTGCCCGGCCTTGCGCCGGGTATAGATAGCCTGAAAGAAGTGATAAAATATCCGGGTTAACTCTCTAAAAAGTAAGAATGAATGACCGTAGAAACGCAGCTCAACCCTACACAGCCAGTAAATCAACAGATTTACCGTATTCTTCGCCGTGATATCGTGCATTGTCTGATCGCACCCGGTACACCGCTGTCTGAGAAAGAGGTTTCCGTACGCTTTAATGTGTCACGCCAGCCGGTACGAGAAGCATTCATCAAACTGGCAGAAAACGGTCTGATTCAGATCCGCCCACAGCGTGGCAGCTATGTGAACAAGATTTCGCTGTCGCAGGTGCAAAATGGTTGTTTTGTCCGCCAGGCGATTGAATGTGCCGTGGTACGCCGCGCCGCATCGCTGATCAACGACCAACAGTGCTATCAGCTTGAACAAAATTTGCATCAGCAGCGCATCGCAATTGACCGAAAACAGATCAATGATTTCTTCCAGCTTGATGATGAGTTTCATCAGAAACTGGCTTTAATCGCCGAGTGCCAACTCGCCTGGGATACCGTTGAGAATATAAAGGCTACAATTGACCGCGTTCGTTATATGAGCCTGGATCATATTTCCCCGCCTGAAATGCTGTTACGCCAGCATCACGATATCTTTGCCGCCCTTGAGAAACATGATGGCGATGCGGTCGAGCGCGCAATGATGCTCCATCTCCAGGAAATTGGTGAGTCCGTTCAGCTTATTCGTCAGGAAAATAGCGACTGGTTCAGCGAAGATTAATACTACGCTCGCCTCACACCGGGGTGAGTTTCTCCTGCGTTTTCCCCTCTCCTGCATAACTGCATAAAAAAAGCTGTGATTTTGATCGAAAACAAAAAAAATCCTTAACGAGAAGCGTATTTATATTGCGCCCGTTACGTGGGACTAAAAGCCCACGGGCTTTGACGGTAAGTTGGAAAGGAGAAAACACCATGAAAACATACGATCGTAACCGTAACGCAATCACCACTGGCAGCCGCGTCATGATCAGCGACACCGGGCTCACAGGCCGCATTACAGCGATAGATACCGATGGCCTGACCGCTGAGCAGATTCGCCGCGGAAAAACAGTGGAAATCGAAGGGTGTGAAGGCAAATATGCCCCCCTCGAGCTGATTCGTTTAGGCATGAACTAATTGGTGTGAATGCCAGAAAACACAGCGCCATCTGGCCCGTTGAAAGCCAGATGGCGACATAAAACATAATCTTCGTTATTTCAGTTTTGCTGCATACTTCGCAACCGTCGCCTTCGCCCCTTCAGCCAGTAAAGCAAGATATGCTTGTGTAACCTGGTTTTTGAACAATTCAACCTGTGGCAGTTCACGACCAAAGATAGCATCGATCGCCAGCAGCGCCTGAACGCGCTCTTCGCCCTCGTTACTGCTACGCACCGCATTCTGGATCACGGGCAACAGCGGATCGCTAATTTCAATCGCCTGGCCCTGCTCATCCACACCGCCGACGTAGCGCATCCAGCCCGCCACGCCCAGCGCCAGTAAATCAAAGTGACTGCCGTTTACAATGTGCCAACGAACGGAATCAAGCATACGCTGCGGCAATTTTTGGCTTCCGTCCATAGCGATCTGCCAGGTACGATGACGCAGTGCCGGGTTGCTGTAACGCTCAATTAACAGATCGGCATAACGCTGTAGATCAACACCTTTTACTTTCAGTGTGGGTGCTTGTTCCTGCAACATCAGCGCACGAGCAGCAAGACGATAGTTTTCATCGTCCATACAATCATTAATATGTTGATAACCGGCCAGATAACCAAGATAAGCCAGGAAAGAGTGGCTGCCGTTGAGCATACGCAGTTTCATCTCTTCAAACGGAATGACATCTGCCACCAGCTCCGCTCCTGCCTTCTCCCATTCAGGGCGACCGGCGACAAAGTTATCTTCGATAACCCACTGACGGAACGGCTCACATGCCACACCTGCCGGGTCGCGTACGCCAGTGATGTGTTCAATTTTGTCCAGTGTCTCTGGGGTAACTGCCGGGACAATTCGATCAACCATAGTCGACGGGAACGTCACATGTTGTTCGATCCACGCAGCCAGTTCTTCATCCACCGCTCTGGCATACGCGGTGACAACATTACGCATTACATGACCGTTTTCAGGCATGTTGTCGCAGGACATCACAGTAAAGGCGGCTAAACCTGCCGCTTTGCGGCGTGCCAAAGCCTCAACCACTACGCCTGGCGCAGTTTTTGGCTGTTTCGGGTTTTGCAGATCGGCGGCAATCATTGGATTGTCTAACATCAGTTGACCGGTCGCCGGAGAATGGCAGTATCCTTTCTCCGTTATGGTCAGGGAAACGATCGCGACCTGTGGTTCACACATCGCTGCCAGTACGCTTTCCAGACCATCAACCTGCGCATGCAATGCATTTTTCACCACGCCCACGACTCTCGCAGTCCAGGCATCAGCAGACATCTCTGCAACGGTATACAGATTATCTTGCTGTTTCAGATCGAAAATCTGCTGCTCGCCGCCAATCAGATTCACTTCGCAGTAGCCCCAGTCACTGCCGTGATCTGCAGCCAAAATGTCAGCGTAAACCCCCTGATGTGCGCGGTGAAACGCGCCAAACCCCAGATGAACAATACGCGGAACCAGTTTTGTACGATCGTAGTCAGGAAGTGCAGCCTTTGCCGCTAAGAGCTTGTTTTGCATGGTATGGCCTACTTATAAATGAAATCAGGACTGTTCCAGAGTAACGCCTGTATGGTTGTATGTTTTGATTTGCATTAAGCTTTTTATGATTGGTATGACATCATATAAAGCTGTGTAATAGCATGGACAACGTACGAGACATCCGTCCATGCTAGTGTCTGGTATCAGTTTGTCTGAGTCACCGAGCAACGAACCTTCTCGGCTTTATTCACCTCGGCAGCATCCTCAAGCACGCTCAGGTCGCGATCTTTCACTTCTGGCATCAGCAACGCGGAAATCAGACCGATCAGTGAGTAGGCGATGACAATCACCAGAATTGGCCACCAGGAATTGGTCATGTTGCAGAAAATACCCGCCAGAACCGGACCAAAACCAACGGCAACTAACCCGCCCGCCTCTTTTGAAATCGCCATTCGCGTAAACCGGTTACGGGCACCGAACATTTCCGCCATAGTAATATTTTCGAGAGCAAATAACCCCAATACGGCAAAGTTATGAATAACAATCAGTGCCGTCATAATGACACCCGGGCTATACGTTTTATCCACTACAATTGACAACATCGGGTAAGCCAAAATAATTGCCGAGATATTCAGGATAATATAAGGAAAACGACGACCAAATTTATCAGACAACCAACCAAGCAACGGTATTGTAATAAAGCCCAGTACCGAACTGATCATTAAGGCATCAGTGGGGATAGATTTATCAAATAACAGCGTTTGCACTAAATAACCGGCAAGGAAGGTTTGGATTAACCCTGAGTTACCCGCCTGTCCAAAACGTAGGCCAGTTGCCAGCCAGAAAGATTTACTGGTAAACATCGCCCCCAGCGTGTTTTCTGACGAATTATTTAATGCCGGAGCGTTTTCTTCATCATTCACTTTCTCAAATACCGGGCTTTCTTTGAGATTCATACGTAACCAGATGGCAAAGATCATCACCACGACACTCGCCAGGAACGGAATACGCCAACCCCAGGCTAATAACTCCTCACGGTCGAGAACAAAGAACATCACTGCCCAGATGGCCGTTGCGCTAAGGGTTCCACAGTTGGTTCCCATGGCAACAAGTGAGGAAATAATGCCACGTTTACCTTTTGGCGCGTACTCAGCAAGCATCGTGCCTGCGCCGGAGATTTCAGCCCCTGCACCAAGCCCTTGCACGATACGCAGCGTCACCAGCAGAACAGGCGCAAAGATACCAATTTGTGCATATGTTGGCAGCACGCCAATTAAGGTCGTACAAATTCCCATCATGGTGATGGTAATAAACAGCACTTTTTTACGCCCAATGCTGTCACCCATTTTGCCAAATATAAATGCGCCAACGATACGAGCAATATATCCTGCACCGTATGTACCCATCGCTAAAATAAGCGCCATGGCGGCAGACTGTTCCGGGAAAAATATTTCATGGAATACCAGTGCGGCACCCAGAGAATATAACTGAAAATCCATAAATTCGAGCGCAGTACCCAACCATCCGGATACGGCAGCTCTGACCAGATCTTTCGTGGACCTTTCGTGTTTTTCTTGATTCATATTGGCTATCTCTAAGAGGTAAGATGCGTACCACTTACTCGCAGTTTTTATATTATTCAGTGAATGTGAGTAAGACTTTGCAGCAGTGCTGCTGATCTTTCTCAAACAATTCAATTGCGTCTGTAACGTGGTGATAGTCAAAAGTGTGAGTAATAAGTTGATTAGGATCGATGAGTCCATTGACCAACCAATCAATCACAACCGGGAATTTGTTCGCATTTAATCTTGAGGAATAAATGGACAGTTCTTTACCGGTAATACCTTGTTGAATAATCTGACAAGGATCGCTGGAGAAGCCCATCAGAACAATTCGCGCGGCTGGCGATGCCAGCGTGATAGCCTCCTGTAAAATGGATGGATGGCAAGCTGCATCCACGATGATGGTCGGTTTTAGCCCGTTTTCTACCAGAAACTCTTGCAACGAGTGCTGACTATTATTGATGGCCCAGTCTGCACCACACTGCTTCGCCATGGCCAGGCGTTCATCGATTCTGTCAGCAATCACTACGGTTTTAACCTTATAGACACGCTTAAGCGCCTGTACAGTGGTCAGTCCCATAGGCCCTGCGCCATAAATCAGCGCAATATCGTTTTCTGTCGGATTAATTTGCCCGGTTACGTTTGCGGCGATGGTAAATGGTTCGACCATAACGGCATGCTCTTCAGGCACAGTATCGGGGATCGTCCAGGCATTTTTCGCCGGCACGACAGCGTACTCGCTGAAACCGCCATCGCGATGCACGCCCAGCACCACCAGCGATGTACAAACGTTAGGTTTACCAATGGAACAGGGATAACAATGTCCGCAGCTGATGACCGGATCAACGGACACCCGCTCGCCTATTCGCGAATGGTCAACGCCGTCACCTACCGCCTCGATCACACCATAAAACTCGTGGCCAATCACGCGCGGGTATTGTGCAAATGGATTATGACCGCGGTAAATATGGCTGTCTGAACCACAAATTCCCGCCAGTTTCACTTTTACCCTGACCTCACCTGCTGAGGGTTCTGGCACCGGTCGTTCGGCGATAATCAGCGTATTTGGTTTTTCAATCACGATACTTTTCATAGCAAATCACTCCTTACCAGTTCCACAGCGTGCCATCTTCCAGGCGAGCAACAGGCAGATATGCAGGGTCATACGGATATTTCGCCGCCAGTTTTTCGTCAAACTCGATCCCAAGGCCGGGTTTGTCTCCTGGGTGCATATAGCCGTTATCAAATGTCCAGTTATGTGGGAACACTTCCAGCATCTGCTCGGAATAGCCCATATATTCCTGTACGCCGAAGTTCGGCACCCACAGATCAAAATGCAGCGCGGCGGCCATGCACACAGGCGATAGATCGGAAGGTCCATGTGAACCGGTACGTACCTGATACAGCGACGCGAAATCAGCAATCCGGCGCATACCGGTGATACCACCCGCATGGGTGATGGTGGTGCGGATATAGTCGATCAATTGTTCTTCGATCAGCTGTTTGCAGTCCCAGATGCTATTGAACACTTCCCCTACCGCAATCGGCGTGACGGTATGCTGGCGGATCAGGCGGAAGCACTCCTGGTTTTCAGCTGGGGTTGGGTCTTCCATCCAGAACAGACGATATTGCTCAATGCTTTTGCCAAAACGGGCCGCTTCAATTGGCGTCAGACGGTGATGCATGTCGTGCAGGAGATGTTCGTTGAAACCGAATTTATCGCGCACGGCTTCAAACAGTTTTGGCGTGAAATCGAGATATTTCTCCGTTGACCATAACTGTTCTTCCGGCCATTGCCCTTTAGTGGCAGGTTCATAGGCCAGTCCTTTGCCTTTAGACATACCGTAAGTGGTTTTCATGCCCGGTACGCCACACTGTACGCGAATCGCTTTAAAACCCATTTCTTTATGACGCGCATAATCTTCCAGTACGTCATCCACGGTATGGCCAGTGGTGTGGCAATAAACCATAACTCCTTCACGAGAAGCACCGCCGAGTAACTGGTACAACGGCATATTGGCTGCTTTCGCTTTGATGTCCCACAATGCCATATCCACTGCGGAAATCGCCGACATGGTGACCGGCCCACGACGCCAGTACGCGCCTTTGTAGAAAAACTGCCAGATATCCTCAATACGATGCGCATCACGACCAATAAGCTGCGGGCACACGTGATCTTTCAGATACGACGCCACGGACAGCTCGCGTCCATTTAACGTGGCATCTCCCAGCCCGGTGATCCCATCTTCTGTCGTAATTTTCAACGTCACAAAATTACGCCCAGGACAGGTAACAAAAACATCAGCCCCAACAATCTTCATTTCTTATTCCCTACATCTGTTCTTGTGATGCATGAAATTTACTCAACTGAGCTACTACCATACAAGTATAAAGATCAAAAAAACTCTACTTGATCACAAAAAAGGCGCTATGCGCGCCCCCATCCAGCCACAATGATCAACATGCCGCACAACGCTACCAGCGCGCCAGACCAGTCATACAAACTGAGTTTTACACCATCGACAATGCGTAGCCATAGCAGCGCGGTCACCACGTAAACACCGCCATAGGCTGCGTATACACGCCCGCTGGCTGCCGGATGCAGTGTCAGTAACCAGACGAATAAAGCCAGTGACATCCCGGCGGGTATCAGCAACCAGGCTGTAGCCCCTCGCTTAAGCCAAAGCCAGGGTAAAAAGCAGCCAATGATTTCGCATAACGCGGTGACGAAAAAAAGGAATGTGGTCTTAAGCATTGATGTTATTCAGTTACCTTCGGTTTAGCTATGATACGACAGAATCTCGTTAGCGTATCCATATCCACCGGGTGGGTATGCCCGCAAACCGGAATAGTGTAGAATTTAACCCTGTTTTATCGTTTTTACCCTTTCCCATAAAAGGAATTCGCCATGAAAATTACACTGACCAAACGCCTGTGCCTGACGGCTATGCTGACGCTGGCTGCGGCTGTGTACACCTCTTCCGCATTTGCTGAAACCAGTAAACTGGTCATTGAATCCGGGGACAGTGCGCAAAGTCGTCAACAAGCAGCAATGGAAAAGGAACAATGGAACGATACGCGTCAGCTTCGCCAGAAAGTCAACAAACGTGCAGAGAAAGAGTGGGACAAAGCCGATACAGCCTTTGATAGCCGTGATAAATGCGAACAGAGCGCTAATATTAATGCGTACTGGGAACCTAACACACTGCGCTGCCTTGACCGCCGTACTGGCCGCACCGTTGCCCCATAATTATTGCACTTTGAAGGATATTGAAAGGATACGATATGACTAGCGCCCTCAGTGTTAAGTTGCGCCCGCTGGAGCGTGAAGATTTACGATTCGTCCATCAGCTTGATAATAACGCCAGCGTAATGCGTTACTGGTTTGAAGAACCTTACGAAGCGTTTGTTGAGCTGTCAGACCTGTATGACAAACACATTCACGACCAAAGCGAACGTCGCTTTGTGGTGGAATGCGACGGTGAAAAAGCCGGACTCGTGGAACTGGTTGAAATTAACCATGTGCACCGACGGGCGGAATTCCAGATCATTATTTCCCCTGATTATCAGGGCAAAGGTCTGGCTTCCCGGGCTGCTAAGCTGGCGATGGATTACGGCTTTACCGTACTCAATTTATATAAGCTGTATCTGATCGTTGATAAAGAGAACGAAAAAGCTATCCACATCTACCGTAAACTTGGCTTTATGGTCGAAGGCGAGCTGATTCATGAATTCTTTATCAACGGCCAATACCGCAACACTATCCGTATGTGTATCTTCCAGCAGCAGTATCTGGCAGAACATAAAACGTCAGGTCCAAACCTGCTGCAACCTACAGCTCAATAAAGCCTGACTAATAGTACGCGATGGTGTTTTCAATTGAGTAATGGTGTTCAACTGCCGGCTTCACGCTCTCGTCAACGATAACGAGCTGGCAGTTGACCGGATTTGCGTATTCATCGTATTTGCACGTTTGTTTGACGTTGCCTACCGGATGATTGTTGAGCAGGCTCACCGCGGTGTAATCCAGCTTCTTCAACGGGTCGACCGACGGTTTGGCATCAACCTGTAAGGTATTGTCCTTATTGACGGTTGTTTTACCCAGCGGGTAGCCTTCCGCATCATAGCGATATTCCACCTTCATCTCTTTCCCCGTCGCAGAAACGACAAAACCGTTATCGTCGGTATCCCACACCACTCCTGCCGCAGGCAGTTCCGCCAGTTGGCATTTGCCCTGTAAACGGATCCGTTTTTCCAGCGTTTCGGCATCCCGGTAGTAGTTTGCATCCAGGACCAGCGCCATACCGGTATTGTTTTCAATATCGTGCAGTTCAAGCGTATCGAAACACCCTTCCTGTGACAGCGTACCAACGACACGCTTAGTAACCTCACCTTTATCATTAAGCAGCGTCTGGCTGAAATCTTTCACCGGCCCACGCAGCGGGTCGAAATCAAATTCATTGGAAAAACTGGCCATTTCCGGCGTAAAGGAAACCAGCCCTTTAGCGTTATCACACCCAACCAGCACGACGCACAGGAAACCTAACAGGGTCTGTTTCTTCACATTTTTCACCGGGATAAGAAGATAATTCTCAATCATATTAGCAAATACAGTTATTTACACCAGAAATGCTAATCTTAGTTTAAGTCGATCATAAAGGAGCTGATGATGAAATACATACCAGGAATTGCCGCGATCATATTGGTAGTCGCTTCCCCGCAGGTTCTGGCGGCACCCGCGTCATGCGAGCGCGTAAAAAGCGATATCGAACAGCGCATCATCAATAATGGTGTTGCTGAATCCAGCTTCACGCTGAATATTGTTCCCAACGATCAGGCCGATCAACCTGACTCACTGGTAGTCGGACATTGTGCAAATGATACGCACAAAATTCTCTATACCCGGACCAACAGCGGCAACGCCCCCGCCAATAGCACATCTGCACAAGACGGACACGTCGCAGAACCGCAATAAATCTCACCCTCCGTGCGCGGAGGGTTACTCCAGTTTGATATGCATTAAGATGACATACTCATAAATGGGTAAACTCACTCCATTATTAGCATGCTATTAATTTCGATATAGAGATTAATATATAGCGATAACTATAATGGAGTGAGTTATGTCTGATATTGAGCAATATGGAGGCATCAGCCGCAGGATGTTAGTGAAATCCTCGGCTATCGGTTCGCTGGCGCTTGCCGCAGGCGGGCTGTCATTACCTTTCGGAATGCGCACCGCCGCCGCTGCGGTACAACAAGCGATACAACCGGCTGAAGAGAAAGTGGTTTGGGGCGCGTGTTCCGTAAACTGCGGCAGCCGTTGTGCCCTGCAACTCCACGTCAAAGATGACGAAGTCGTATGGGTGGAGTCCGATACGACCGGAGACGATATTTATGGTCAGCACCAGGTTCGTGCCTGTCTGCGTGGGCGTTCAATCCGCCGACGGATCAATCATCCGGATCGCCTGAACTATCCGATGAAGCGCGTAGGCAAACGTGGTGAGGGAAAATTCGAACGTATAACCTGGCAGGAAGCGCTGGATACCATCAGTGACAGTTTAAAAAATACCGTGGAGAAATACGGTAATGAAGCTGTTTATATTAATTACACCTCAGGCATTGTAGGCGGCAACATTACGCGCTCCTCTCCTTATGCCTCGCTGGTCGCTCGCCTGATGAACTGCTATGGCGGATTTCTGAGTCATTACGGCACTTACAGCACCGCACAAATCGCGGCAGCAATGCCCTATACCTACGGCTCAAATGACGGCAACAGCACATCCGACATCGAAAACACGAAACTGGTAGTAATGTTTGGCAATAATCCTGCCGAAACGCGCATGAGCGGCGGCGGAATAACGTACTTCCTTGAACAGGCCCGGGAGCGATCTAATGCCCGGATGATCGTCATTGATCCGCGCTATACCGATACCGCTGCGGGTCTTGAAGATGAGTGGATCCCTATCCGCCCGGGAACCGATGCCGCACTCGTGGCGGGACTTGCCTGGGTTATGATTAACGAAAATCTTGTCGACCAGGCGTTCCTCGACACATATTGCATTGGTTATGACGAGAAAACCCTACCCGCCGACGCCCCCGCTAACGGACATTACAAGGCCTATATACTTGGCAACGGCGATGACGGTATCGCTAAAACGCCCCAATGGGCCTCGCATGTCACCGGGATCCCCGCCGATCGCATTATCAAACTGGCTCGGGAAATCGGCAGCACAAAACCGGCATATATTTGTCAGGGTTGGGGTCCGCAACGTCAGGCTAACGGCGAACTGACCTCACGCGCGATCGCGATGTTGCCTATCCTGACCGGCAACGTTGGCATCAACGGCGGCAATAGCGGCGCACGAGAATCAACCTACACCATCACGATTGAACGCATGCCGCTGCCGGAGAATCCCATCAAGACCCAGATATCCTGCTTTAGC
>OJSM01000148.1_pt1 | contig 78483 bp, 56 predicted proteins | sample 1599431 | NCBI WGS metagenome assembly OJSM01 (sample SAMN04168659, study PRJEB22393) | human gut metagenome | biome: human gut microbiome; feature: stool | host: Homo sapiens | collected 2014-05-12 | reverse complement strand
CGATTTTTGACTGTTTCGAATCGGAAAGTATGGGGGTACTTTCCGATTCTCTTTTTCAGAGAGAATCGGACTTTTCTATAACATTTCATGTACGCTCTGATTGTTGATCTGATAAGTAAGTCAGTCGTTTTTCTGAATGATTCATTCTTTGGGAAGTGTTTTTCTAGAAAACAAACTTATTGATAAAAAAAATGGCTGAACTTATTGTAGTTCAGCCATCTTCTATCTTATAGAAAGCAATGCTTTGTTATTTCTTTTCCGGTTTTGGAAGTAATACTTTTCTGGACAGCTTAAATTTGCCAGTTTTAGGGTCAACATCCATTAGTTTCACTTCAATCTCGTCACCTTCTTTGATTCCGGCTTCTTCTACTGTTTCCAGACGTTTCCAGTCGATTTCAGAGATGTGGAGCAATCCGTCTTTACCCGGCAGGAATTCAACGAATGCACCATAAGGCATAATAGAACGAACTTTACCTTTGTATATTTCACCAACTTCGGGTACAGCAACGATGCCTTTGATGATACGCATAGCGTCGTCAATACTTTTCTTGTTGGTTCCGGCTATTTCGATACGACCTACTCCGTCTGTTTCTTCGATGGTGATAGTAGCACCTGTATCTTCCTGCATGCCCTGAATGATCTTTCCGCCCGGGCCAATAATGGCTCCGATGAATTCTTTCGGAATAGTCATTGTTTCAATACGTGGAGCATGGTCTTTCAGTTCAGTGCGAGGTTCGTCAATTGTTTCGAGCATCTTGCCGAGGATATGCATACGTCCTTCTTTTGCCTGATTCAATGCACGTTCAAGGATATCAAATGACAAGCCGTCTACCTTAATATCCATCTGCGTAGCAGTGATACCGTTTTCGGTTCCGGTTACTTTGAAGTCCATATCTCCCAAGTGGTCTTCATCACCAAGGATATCCGAAAGTACTGCATATTTGTCTTCACCTGCATTCTTGATTAATCCCATAGCGATACCAGATACCGGTTTTTTGATCTTTACACCAGCATCCATCAGTGCCAATGTTCCGGCACAAACAGTAGCCATGGAAGAAGAACCGTTGGATTCGAGGATATCAGAAACAACACGAACCACGTAAGGATAATCTGTAGGGATCATACCTTTTAATGCACGCCATGCCAAGTGTCCGTGACCAATTTCACGACGTCCTACACCACGCTGTGCTTTTGCTTCTCCTGTAGAGAAGGGAGGGAAGTTATAATGCAATAAGAAACGTTCTTTTCCGTGAACCAGTACATCGTCTATTGTCTTTTCATCGAGTTTGGTTCCAAGTGTAACAGATGTCAGTGACTGAGTTTCTCCACGAGTGAAGATAGCTGATCCGTGAGGTCCCGGTAATGGATTGACTTCGCTCCAGATAGGACGAATCTCGTTTGTCTTACGTCCGTCCAGACGTTTACCTTCGTCCAGAATGCAACGACGCATGGCTTCTTTTTCTACATCATGGTAGTAGCGGTCGATCAATGCGCTTTTCTCAGCCAGTTCTTCTTCAGTAAACTGAGCTTTGAATTCGTCGCGGATAGCATCGAAAGCTTCCTGACGTTCGTGCTTGTTCCTGTTTCCGGAAGCTGCAATAGCATATGATTTGTCATAGCAAGCCTCGCGAACAGCCTTACGAAGTTCTTCATCGTTTTCTTCGTGTGAGTATTCACGTTTTACAGTTTTACCAACTTCCTGAGTTAGTTCCATCTGTGCTTTACAATGAATCTTAATAGCTTCGTGAGCTACTTTCATTGCTTCCAGCAGTTCAGCTTCTGATACTTCGTGCATTTCGCCTTCTACCATCATGATATTTTCATAAGTAGCGGCAACCATGAGGTCCATATCTGCTTGTTCAAGCTGGTCGAAAGTAGGATTGATAACGAACTTACCATCAATACGTGCTACACGTACTTCTGAAATCGGTCCGTTGAATGGAATATCTGATACGGCAAGTGCTGCTGAAGCGGCAAGTCCTGCCAATGCATCGGGCATGTCAACACCATCTGCTGAGAACAGGATAATATTTACATAAACTTCTGCGTGATAATTATCGGGGAATAGGGGGCGGAGAGCACGGTCTACTAAGCGGCAAGTAAGAATCTCATAATCAGAAGCTCTTCCTTCTCTTTTTGTAAAACCACCGGGAAAGCGGCCAAATGCTGCAAATTTTTCTTTGTACTCTACCTGAAGCGGCATGAAATCTGTTCCGGGAACTGCATCTTTAGCGGCACAAACAGTAGCAAGTAACATGGTGTTACCCATGCGAAGCATTACAGAACCGTCTGCCTGTTTTGCCAACTTTCCCGTTTCGAGCGTGATGGTTCTGCCATCTCCTAACTCGATCGTCTTAACAATTGGGTTGATCATAAAAATTGTTTTATCTATATTTTCTTTCAAAATTCCTGCAAAGATATATATTTATCGTTCTAATATCGTGGGAATGAGATAAAAAGTTATTGCTTATTTGGTTTTTTTTCAAAAAAAGGGTGAAGAACAGAACAAAATGCTTTGATGAGTCTCGAAAAGAACTATATTTGCAGTTCGAAAAATAACATGCATAGATATGAAAAAATTAACTTTTGTAGCACTTGCTGCCTTAGCCTTGAGCTCTTGTAATTCCGGCCCTCAGTTTAAAGTGAATGGAGTGGTTTCGGATGCCAATGGTAAAATGCTTTATCTGGAATCATCAGCTCTTGAGGGTATTATACCTTTGGACTCAGTGAAGTTGAAGGGAAATGGTTCGTTCAGTTTTCGGCAAGCTCGCCCGGAATCTCCTGAGTTTTACCGGTTGCGTGTAGACGACAAAGTTATTAATTTTTCAGTTGATTCAACAGAGACTATTGAGATAAAGGCGCCTTATGTTGATTTTGCTGCTGCTTATACGGTAGAAGGTTCTGAAAATAGCCAGAAAATTAAGGAATTAGGTTTGAAGCAGGCTCGTTTGCAGAGTCAGGTGAATGCGTTACTGGCGGCTGCCCGTTCCAATAAATTGGGGCATGATGTTTTTGAAGATAGTTTGTCTGTGTTGCTCAAAAATTATAAGGATGATGTGAAAGTGAACTATATTTTTGCTGCTCCTAATACAGCCGCTGCTTATTTTGCTTTATTTCAGAAGTTGAATGACTATCTTATTTTCGATCCTTTAAATAGTAAAGACGATATTAAGTGTTTTGCAGCGGTGGCTACCAGTTTGAATAATTCTTATCCTCATGCTATTCGCTCCAAGAATCTGTATAATATTGTAATAAAGGGCATGAAGAATACGCGTGCTCCTAAGCAGAAAACGATAGAGATACCTGAGGATAAGATAGCAGAAACCGGCGTAATTGATATTAGCTTGCGGGATATAAAAGGAAATGTTCGTAAGCTCAGCGAACTAAAGGGGAAGGTTGTTTTGCTGGATTTTTCTGTTTATCAGTCTCAGGCAGGTGCTCCCCACAATCTGATGTTGCGTGAGCTTTATAATAAATATGCAAATCAGGGATTTGAAATTTATCAGGTGTCTTTGGATGCAGATGAGCATTTCTGGAAAACATCAGCCGACAATCTGCCCTGGATTTGTGTGCGTGACGGTAATGGAATATATTCTAATACTGCTGCATTATACAATGTTCGTCAGGTGCCTGCTCTTTTTCTTGTGAACCGGAATAATGAACTGAGTGCACGCGGTGAAGATGTGAAAGACCTGGAGAGTGCGATCAAATCATTACTTTAAGTTGTTATAAATTAGAAGATTTCATTTAAATATGTTACATAGCATTGGTTTTTACTTGACGCGTATCATTTAAAAGCCTATCTTTGCAAAAGAAATAATGAAAAGAGGGTTCCAGCATGGTTCATGTTGGAATTCTTTTTTGTTTTATATGACCGTTTAAATTAAAGGAGGAAAAACATCATGGCTTATATGTCAGAAGAAGGTTACAAGAAATTAATGGCAGAACTAAAAGAACTGGAAACAGTAGAGCGCCCTAAGATTTCTGCGGCAATAGCCGAAGCACGTGATAAAGGTGACTTGTCAGAAAATGCAGAGTATGATGCTGCAAAGGAGGCGCAAGGTATGCTTGAGATGAAAATCAATAAGCTGAAGGCAATTATTGCAGACGCGAAGATTATTGATGAGTCGAAACTGAAAACAGATTCAGTACAGATTTTGAATAAAGTAGAGCTGAAGAATACAAAGAATGGTATGAAGATGACTTATACCATTGTATCCGAAAGTGAAGCTAACCTGAAAGAAGGAAAGATTTCCGTAAGTACCCCGATTGCTCAGGGATTACTTGGCAAGAAGGTGGGTGATGTTGCTGAGATTCAGGTTCCACAAGGTAAAATCAGTCTGGAGGTAGTAAACATTTCGTTTTAACACTAAGGCAGGTCCATTATAAGGGCTTGCCTTATTTTATATATTTAGGTTATGGCAACAATATTCAGTAGAATTATCGCAGGTGAAATTCCCTGTTATAAGGTGGCAGAAGATGAACGCTTTTTTGCTTTCCTTGATATCAATCCGCTGGTGAAAGGGCATGTGTTGGTTATCCCCAAGCAGGAGATTGATTATATTTTCGATTTGAGTGATGATGATCTGGCAGCCATGCATGTCTTTGCCAAATCGGTAGCTCGTGCTATTGAGAAAGCTGTTCCTTGCAAGCGTGTGGGGATGGCTGTTATGGGGCTGGAGGTTCCTCATGCTCATATTCATCTTATTCCTATTAATAAGGAATCGGATATGATAATCTCCAATCCCAAACTAAAATTATCTGATGAAGAGTTTAAGGAAATAGCCGGAAGCATTCATCAGGCATGGGTGAAATAAAAACCTTCTTCTTCTAAATAATGGAAAAGCGCATTGTCCGGGTGGATAGTGCGCTTTGTTGTTTTTATATCTTTATCCATGTACCTTTGCGCCATAAAAACTCAAGTGGCCCTTGTTTATGGCGTTCCAGCCAGTAGCGACTGAATATCAGCTGGATCGTAAATATGAATAATCCGATGAATAGCGTTGCGGTTGCTCCGGTAGATGTGTAAAGTCCTAACCCAAAGCCATAGTAGATACAAACGCCTATGATGGACTGTGAGATATAGTTAGTCAGGCTCATTCGACCATAGGGAATAACGATCTGCTGCCATTTATATCCGTCGCCTTTCTTAAACCATAACAATGTAAATGCAGAGATTAAAATAAGCATGAAAGTAAAGTTTGCCAGCGATGGAATAGCTATGTTGAAGGGCGTTAGTACAGACTGGTTATGAATGTATGCCGGAGCAAGAACGCGAAGGATATGGAGTGGAATAAAAGCGATAACAGATAGTCTAAGGATGCGTTTCCAGATACAGATTGTAGATGTACTTTTGATAAAGTATTTCCTGCGTCCCAGTAACATCCCAAACATAAATAAAGCGGCAGTTTGAAATAGGCGTCCATTTTCTACCTGCCAGATATTACTGTATAATTGTCCGTTCCATATATTATTGTTTAAAACCTCAAGGAAAGTTCCGTGACTGGTAGCCTCTTGGGCAAGTAGGGCATAAGGCATGAACTTATCTGCGCTTATTATGTAATCGGGGTTTAATAGTGCATAAATCATTCGACCCCATTCAAAAGGTTGGAGTAGTAGAATCAGTGCAATCCGGAAGACCGTTTTATCTTTTAGTCTGCAAACGGGAATTAGTGTGAGTCCAACGACGGAGTAAAGCAGTAAGATGTCACCGTTATAAAATAAAGCATGCAATTGGGAAAAAAGGAATAGCAAGACCATACGCCAGGCAAAACGTCCGCGGAAATCTATTCCCCGCTTTTCGGCATTGTGGTATTGAATGTAGAAACTAAATCCAAAAAGGAGTGAGAATGTTGCATAAGCTTTTCCCGCAAATAAGAAAAACAGCGTATTCCATACCCCCTTGTCCAACGTTTGCAACCATTCAGGTTGAGCTTCAGGAATAAAATAAATATTGTAATGTTCTAAGTTATGTAATAATACAATGGCCAGTAAGGCAAAACCACGTAGTGCATCTACTACATTGAGTCTGTGAGAGTTTTGAAGAGTTTTGTCCATTTCTCAGTTGGTGCTGTTTTATTAACCGGAAACATGTCCGGAATGGTAATAGATTTTTTGCAAAGATAAAGGAATAGTTTTTAATACCTATATATCTTTTGCTAAAACTGAGATGGAGCATTACTTGATAAAAAAAAGGGGCTTTTTTAACCCCTCCTTTATTTAAATGTAGTCATCGCCCATTTTCATCTGAGCATCATTGACATATTTTCGTATAGCATGTTCTTCGTCTTTTTTGCAGATAAGCAATACGTTTTCTGATTCAGCAACCAGGAATCCTTCAAGTCCTTCAATGACTGCCAGTTTTCCTTCAGGTAAGACAACTATATTGTTTTTGCTATTGTAGATCAATGATTCACTTTTCAAAGTGACATTGTTGTTCTCGTCTTTCGGAGAGAGGTCATATAATGATCCCCATGTTCCTAAATCCGACCAGCCAAAGTCCCCAAGTGACACATAAACATTATCTGCTTTTTCCATAACACCAAAGTCAATGGATACATTGGGACAAGCAGGAAAGTTCTCTTCAATAAAAGAGGTTTCTTCGGGAGTTCCGTAGAAATCTTTTCCTGCTCCTAATTTTGATGCTAATTCGGGTAATAATATTTCGCTGGCTTTAATAATGGTATTAACGTTCCATATAAATAATCCGGAGTTCCAATAGAACTCACCACTTTCTACAAATACTTTAGCCAGTTCTAGTTCCGGCTTTTCTGTAAAAGTTTTTACTTTGTAGAAATTTTCTCCATCCTGTTCGGCTATCTGAATATATCCGTAACCTGTTTCCGGCCGATTCGGTTTAATACCTAATGTGAGTAGTTTGTCTGAATGTGCAACAAAGTCGAGTCCTTTTTCAATGGCTTCCAGAAACTCACCTTCTTTCAGTATCAAATGGTCTGAAGGAGCTACTACTATGTTAGCGTTCGGGTTTATTGCACGGATATGATAGGAAGCCCACGCGATACAGGGAGCGGTATTTCTTCTTGCCGGTTCAAGCAAAATTTGATTCGGGTTCAATTCCGGAAGCTGTTCTTTCACCAGGTCTGCATACATCGCATTGGTTACGATGAGTATATTTTCCGTAGGGATTACTTTGTTAAAGCGATCAAAAGTTTGCTGTAACAAAGAGCGTCCGGTACCAAAGAAATCCAGAAATTGTTTAGGCAGAGTTTTGCGACTAAATGGCCAGAAGCGGCTGCCAATGCCACCTCCCATAATTACACAATAATTATCTTTACCTGTCATGATATTGACTGTTTTAAAAGTTTCTGCTAATTTACGGTTTATTCTTTGAACAGAGAAGTGTTTAAGGGATGTTTTATAAATTTTTCCTCCTTTTTTTATCAAAATGCTTGTGGGTTTAGAAAAAAGACGTATCTTTGCACCGCAATTGAAACCAAATGCCCAGATGGCGGAATCGGTAGACGCGCTGGTCTCAAACACCAGTGGATTCACTTCCATCCCGGTTCGACCCCGGGTCTGGGTACTGAAGCGGAGAAAGTTGAAAAACTTTCTCCGCTTTTTCTTTTCTCTCCTCGTAACTCGTTGGTTTGCTGATAGATTAAATCAAGTATTTTATTATAAGAATTGGTTCGATATGTTTTTCCGGGTCAGTAGATTTTTAGTGGGTATAAGCATATAATTTAGCTATTCTGAAAAGGAAGAACTTCTTGTCAGCAACACCTCTAAGGTTTGCCCTGAACAATTTGATTTTAGCATTGAAAGATTCCGCTATTGCATTCGAAGAACGATTGTTGTAGAAATTAAGGATTTCATCATAGTGTTCATAGAATGTAGCAGCAATGACGTTAAAGGAATGCAACCTGGCTTCTTCAACTTTATTATACCATCGTGCCATGGCCAAACGTGCGGCATCCTTGACAGTGTTTTTTGAAAAGATCATTCGTAGGGAATGGCACAAACCATATGCCCTCTGGATGTCGGGATATTCCTTGAATAGTATTACCGCTCTTTGTTTTTGTTTCTCGGTCCATTTGTTGGCAGACTTGAATAACAGATAGCGGGAACGTATAAGCAGTTCCCTACGGGTATCGCCGTTGGGATATCGGTACGGTACATAGTCCCCGTCGTACTGTTTTACCTTCTCCATTTCCTCGTTGGCCTGCTGTATGGCATCCCATCGGTGCCTGATACGCAATTCCTGCACGGCATCACAAGCCAGTTTCTGAATATGGAAACGGTCGATGACACGACTGGCTTTAGGGAATGCTGTCCGTACAATCTTGCGCATGGAATCTGAAAGGTCAAGTGTTACTTCTTCAACAGCGTATCGGCGCTCCTCGTCAATCTGTTGCAGTACTGCGATTACATCTTCTGATTTGGTGCCGGCCACAACAGCTATCAGGGAACACTCCCGTGTACAGGCATCACGATTGGTCACGAACGTATACAATTCACCGTTGGAAAGCGACGTTTCATCGATTGCCAGACGCGAACCCATATTGTCCGGAAACAGCATCCATTTATCGGCATGATCCAACTGGTTCCACCTGCGGTATCCGCTGAGAATTTCCTTATATTGCTTTTCAAATGTGTGACCGTCTATATGATAGAATTCCTCAAGCATACGGCAGGTCACCGGGGACATCTCCATACGTCTCTTTTAAAAAAGCTCCAAATTCTTTGGAGTATCTCGTGCCTTTGGCCACCACATCGAGGTCAATTGGTATACTGAAACTCTTGCCGGTGCGTAAATCTGTCCAACGTCTGCGTCTGATCTTGAGAATTACCTTGTGGTCTCTTATCGGGAAGTCTGTCACACTTACAGCTTCCATAAAACCTTTGGACTCAAAATGTACATCTTTACTCAATTCCAGATTCATTTTTTCATCCAGACTGATATAAATCTCTTGGGAGGTCTGTTCAACTCCTGAGATGAGAAAGTAGTCTAATATCTGTGCAGGCAGTACGATGCGGGCAAGCATATTCAAATTATCATTTTCCATATTGCAAAGTACGCTATACGGCACGAGTATAAAAAATTATCCCCACTAAAAATCTACTGAGCCGTTTTTCCGCCAAATTCGATTTTTTCGGGAAACATCGAACTTATCAGTTTGATGTTTATTCTTACTGGTGCATCCCTTATGTAGATATCTATATTGTTTATCAGACTGATAGAGTAGCTTTGTTTTGGTTCGATATTGCCACGGTTAGGGCTCTCACGCATTTCAATCTGCTGTTTCATGGTTGAGGCTTCTTTGGTGTATCTCTCCAACATACTGTTTACTGGAATTGACGTAAAAACCTGAGGGATTTAGGGGGGGGAGTGTGAAAATCTGATGAATCTCTCTTTTATGTATAAATAATAACCAGTCTGTATAAGTAAGAAAGACACTTTATTTTTTATGACCCTAAATGCTGCCATTATGATGTTGAAATTCTTCAAGATGGAGGGGGAATGATTTAAGGGAGAGGATTCGATAATAAAGGGAGATTGGATAATGAGACAATTAAATAAACTCTATTATTATGAATTGGTAAAAAGTACAATAAATAATGGTGAAACTATTCATTCCCTATCCCTTGTTATTATCTTTGTAAGTTGAGAAATAAGGATATATATGATCTGGTTGAAAGAATAAAATAGCATGAATTTAGGTGAAAGTTGGAAGAAGTTGATGAAGAACTTAACAGTATAAAAAATAAAAGTTTATTTATGTGGTAATTGCAGGTAGTTATTATGTTGCTGATAATTTATATTTTGTCATGACAAAGGATATTGTAAATATACTCTGAAACCGAACTATTTCATCGATAATATGCAAAATGAAAAACAGATACAATTTATAAAAAGAGCTCAGGAAGTCCATGGCTCTATATACGATTATTCCCAAGTAATTTATAAAAATAGTAATATCAAAGTCTGTATTAGATGTTACAAACACGGTGAGTTTTACCAATTGCCTAAAAATCATATCTTTCACCAACAAGGTTGCCCCCAATGTAGTGGAAATAAAAAGAAAACAACCGAGAAGTTTATTAAAGAAGCCCAAACAATTCATGGAAGTAAATATGATTACTCCCAATCAGTTTATATAAATACTAACACCCCTGTTTGCGTGATATGTCCGGAGCATGGAGAATTCTATCCTACGCCTGGTAATCATATCCGTAAAAAGTCAGGTTGTCCACGCTGTAATAAGTCGAAGAAAACCTTAGAAGATTTTATAAGAAAAGCTCAAGTAATTCATGGGCATAAATATGATTACTCACAGTCTACTTATGTAAATTCAAGTACACATATTTGCGTGATATGTCCCCAACATGGAAAATTTTATCTTACGCCATTTGGACATGTTAATAATCAAACTGGTTGTCCGATTTGCAGTAGAATAAAGTTTACGACACAAGATTTTATAGAAAAAGCAAATAGAATCCATAATAACAGATATGACTATTCTAAATCCATATATGTAAATAGCAGGAGCAAAATAGTTATCACCTGTCGGGAACATGGAGATTTTCAAACGACTCCTAATATTCATATAAACAGTAAATCAGGTTGTCCGATATGTTGGAGAATAAAGTTGACGACAGAAGAATTTATTGAGAGAGCTAAAATAATTCATAAAGATAAATACGATTATTCCAAGTCCATATACACAAAAGCTAAAACGAAATTATGTATTATTTGTCCAAAACATGGGGAGTTTTACACTACTCCTAATTCCCATATTTATCATCAGGCTGGATGTGCTATTTGTAGTGGTGTTAAAAAGTTAACTACTAAAGAATTTATTGAAAAAGCGAATAAAATTCATCATAATAGATATAATTATTCAAAGGCTGTTTATAAAAGTGCTAAACAAAAAATATGTATTATATGTCCGGAACATGGAAAGTTCTGGCAAAAAGCTGAACATCATTTAGCTGGACATATTTGTATAATGTGTAGTGGAATACACAAAAAAACGACTAAAGAGTTTATTGAAAAAGCAAATGAAATTCATCAAAGAAAATATGATTATTCTAATGTAACATATAAGAACGCTAAAGAAAAAGTGTGTATTATATGTCCCGAGCATGGAGAATTTTGGCAAAGAGCCGAGCATCATCTAAAGGGTCATGGGTGCTGCAAATGCAAAACTTCCAATTTAGAGAAAAGTGTAAAAGAGACTCTTATTCAATACAATATTGAGTTTGAACAGCAAAAGAAATTCAATTGGTTGGGTAGGCAAAGATTAGACTTTTATCTACCACATTATCGTATAGCCATTGAATGTCAGGGAATTCAACATTTCCAACCTGTTGATTTTGGAAACAAAGGTGAGAAATGGGCACAATTAAATTTGGAAAGGCTCCAGGAAAATGATTTAAACAAACATGAACTATGTCGACGCAATGACATACATTTGGTATACTTTACTTTAGATACACCATGTAAATTAAAAATATATACTGAAAATATATTTTTCAATTTGAATGAATTAATAGATCATATAGCAAAATAATCTATCATTATGCTTTTATCCTAAATGTCTTTCTCTAACGTGAAACAATCTATATCCGGTGCCCAGCAGTAGGGGCTGCACATACGTATTACATTATTCCCGGCTTTTAATTCTACAGGTAATGTGATGATTGCCATACCTTTTGACTCATCGGTTTGTAGATCTTTTAGCATCGTTTTTTTGCCATTTACTTCGACTTCCAGTTTGCGGTCTGTACCCGGGACATAAGAAATGTGTAATTTATACCGTCCACCTTTTTCACTGTATACTTCGTTCCATTCGGCATAATTCTCTGCCTGTCCGCCCAGATAACGCACAATCATGCCACCTGATGCATCTTTGAGTGGGGCATAGAGAATATTCCTGGGATGCGTAGCCAAATCGTTATAGCATGGCAGATATGCCCATTCTGCTTCATAGTGGGTGGGCTCCAGGCGTTCTTCGGCTTCCAGGCGAAGTATTTTTACGCTATGAGGAGGTAGTTCGTATACCAGCTTATTGGTAACGATACCGGTTGATTGGCGTTTTATTAAATCACGTACTTTTATTTTTCCTCCCAATTCGAGTTGTGTCGTTGGTATCGAAAAAGAGCAAATTGTGTCAGAAGGATTATAGAATGCCACTGCACGCACTTTGCCTCGCTTTTGTTCCATATCTTTCGTCAGTACATACCCTCCATTCTTATGTTGTACTACATAGGCTTGCAAGCCTAAAGGGTCTTGATTGAGTGCAATGAGTTCTCTGTTTTTCAATAATTCCAGAGAAGATTCGGGAATTGTTGTTAGATCACAACCGATAAGTAACGGTGAACTCATGATACACCACATACCGAAGTGTACTTCCTCTTCTTCCGGTTTCAGCCCGCGACCAATTTCCAACATATCCATATCGTTATAATGTCCGCCTCCGGCATACGCAGATAAATACAGGTTTTTACCGATAATATATTTGATGGATTCCCATTGGGGAGTGATATCTGCACTGATACGCCATGAGCGAGCAAGGTCTTTGGCCCATGTTCCGGGAAATGCCCAGCGACAGATGTTTAATGAAATATTCCGGTTACAAACCGCATCGATAGCCTGACGAATTTCGGTATAACGCTTCTGTTCTTCCAATGCCAATGACTGTCCTGCACCACAGTAGTCTATCTTGATAAAGTCGAAGCCCCATTCGTTGAAGAACAGGTCAGCATCCTGCTTTTCGTGTCCATACAATCCTACGCCAACACCATTGGGGTCTTTGTCCCAAATAGAGCCACAGGTATTACTTCCGGCATCGGAATAAATGCCCGCTTTTAAACCTTTGGAATGGATATAGTCGGCTACACACTTTAAGCCATTGGGGAAACGTTCGGGATGAGTTTGTAACTTTCCGTTTTCATCACGCCAGCCAAAGAAACCATCATCTACATTTACATACAGATAGCCGGCTTCTTTCAAACCTTGGCTGACCATTGCATCGGCCTGTTTCTTGATCAACGCTTCGTTGATATGAATACGATAGGTATTCCATGAACTCCAACCCATAACAGGTGGAGCCAATTGGTTGATCTGGGCCATAGCCCCCATCGTTATAGTACTTAGCAAGAAGAGTGATAGACAGCTGATGTGTAGGAATTTCATAGATACATTCATTTATTATTACCAATGCTTATATTATCTGCAAAGATACTATTTTTTGTTTGATCATTGTTGAACAGTTATTTTCTTTTGGGTAACTATATATTGCCTTACAGTGTGAATCCTTGTTAAGCAGTAGAGCATATTAAAATATAAACCCTCTATAAGCATTATAATTGTTTATAGGGGGCTTTGCTGTAAGGTTGTATAAAGTCTCTTATACAAAATTACCCAAGATGTGTTGTGATTTCAGATATATGCAAATGCTAAATAAACAGATAAAGAGATCGTTTGGATATTGAAAATATGTAACACTTTGTTTGGTTTGTAATTTGTTGTATGTCAATGTTTTATGCCGGCTGTTTGTTCCTCTACGAGAAACACCTCGTTTCTCTACGGAGATCGGGTCGAAACTCTACGAGAAACGGGTCGTTTCTCATCAAGGAACAAACTGAATATTCATAAGATACAACAACTTGTATAAACATAAAAACGAAAATAATTATCAATTGTTATGAAAACAGATAATAGAGTCATGAAATGGGATTTTTATTAAAGATATAATTTTTATAAAATAGTTGGTTTTAATAGAGTATACGAGCAATCTGTAATTTCCTATTTTTAAATCAGGACAAATTATCTTTTTTCCGGATCTTTTTATTTCATCGTTAGTAGTGCCTCCTCCCAACTGAGTGTAGCATGTTCTACTACCAGATCCCATTCGTTCTGTCGCTCATTCCATGCATAACTCTGATAGTTTTCGGCCATTCCCATTGCATTTTCACGATATACGGCTTTTTCTTTAATATTTGAATAGGCGTTTGTTCCGGTATTCCAGGAGGCATATTCAACGGCTGTCTTGTCAGTACCGTATGTTATGGTCAGACAACGGTCTTTATCGTATTTTTGCGCTTGCTTATTCCATTTCAGTACTTCTTTTTGTATGAGGCGATTCTGTTCGTCATACGTATAGTTATACTTTAGATGAGGCTGCAGATACTTCTGGTTTTGTACTTCGTATACGGTTTGCGATTCTACTTTGCCATTATTAATTTCACTGTTGTAGGCGAAGTTTGATACTGAAGCTACTGATGTGGCCATTGCCATTACTGCTGAAAGAATAACTGTTGCGTTCATACTATTTATTTTTTTAAGTTTTTGTTCCTTTTGATGTTGCAAAGGTAGGGCACTCAAACTTATTAGTATGTTATCACATTGTTATCGTTACGTTATCTTTTTGTTAATGGCGGGCAAGTGTGGGACGAAAAGGGATATAAAGTACATAGTTACATGCCACCGGACTACCTTCAGACATAGCCGGAACCGCTTTAGGCATACTCTTAACAATTCTCAACGCTTCGTTTGCGAACTCAGAATGGGAGTATTTCAATATGTGTGCATTAATAACCTCTCCCTCTCTGTTGATTGTGAATTGGCATAAGGCGTATCCTTTTGCTGCTTTGGCCAACAGGCCCGGAGGATATATCAGATGTTTCGCTGTATAACTTTCCGGTGTATAATCGGGAAACTCGGGAACAGACTCCAACTCTCTGCCTGATTCTATGCTTTGCCACAGACCGGCAGGAAAGATACCGGCGTATTTAGGTTGCTTATATTCATCGGGAAAGGCTTTACTTCTCTCCTGCAAATCTTTTAATAAGATCCCGGCATCGTTTATAATAAGACTTTCCGGAATGGCTTTCCCTGTAGACAGTGCATAGACTGATTCATAGATCTGTACCAGGCGTCCCATTAATGTGGCTCTGTCCGGCGACCATTTTTTTCCGGTCAATACTTCTCCCTTACCATTGGTAGTACTAAAATAATAAGTCGTTCCATCCAGTCCTGTTGTTGAGCCGTCCATGTCCTGAATTTGATGGGTAGTCATCCGCAGGAGTTCGCCTAATGCCTGATAGAGTGTTTTGCTTATTTCCGTAGATTTTGTATTTATTTTTATTGCACTTTTTTCAGCCTGCCAACTATTTTGAGACAATGTATTTGAAATCAGATAATACTTACCGTTTTTGCTTTCTGCTGATACTGCATATTCCGGTGAAAAGGAGGGGATCACTGCATAACAGGCGTAGGGCTTTTTGCTCAGTCCTGTACTCAGCAGTGAGAGTACATTGCTATAATATCCGCTTAATTCACTCTTATACTTAGAGTAGTCTTTGATCGGTTCCAGGTAGTCAATTTGTCCCGTCATACGGAGTGAGAGTAACAGGAGCAAGAGTGTCGTGATTGTTTTTTTCATATCTGCTATTCGTTGAGACGTTTTCAGGTAAGTCGTTGTTCTGCCATGTACTTCCAAAGCGGTGCAGCATGCAATGATTGAATTATTTCGTTGTCCAGTAGCAATTGTTTCACCTCTTCCAGTGTGAACAGATGCACTGTCAGATCTTCGGTATCTTCGAGATGCTGCGATGAAATGAGTTCCACGTCTGTGGCTAAAAAGCAATATGTGATATTGGTATGTGTACTGGGATTCGGAGAAATTACCATATATTCCTGCCAGTTTCCATTGCCGTATCCTGTTTCTTCCAGCAGTTCGCGTTGTGCTGAAATGAGTGGAGTGGCATCTTCTTTCTCACATACTCCTGCGCATAGTTCATAACATGTCCGCGCAATTCCGGGTCTGTATTGGCGTACAAAAACAAAGCGTCCGTCGCGGGTGATCGCAATCATATTTACCCAATCCGGATATTCCAGAATATAGTACTCCGGAATGCGGTTACCCGTGGGTAGCAGAAACTCATCCTGGCGTACGGTAAGCCAGGGACGACGGAAGATATATTCACTACTAAGGGTTTTCCAGGCTTTGTTTTTTGCCTCCATACAATCAAAAGTTTATATTCTCTGAGACAAAGATACTGTTTTTAGCTTAATTTTAAGAAAATAACGCACTTATTTCTTAAATAATCGTTTGACAATGAACATCCTATCGGTAAAAATGCTATATTCACAACAAATAAAAAGCGCGTTAAGTAATCTGAGCAAGAGATAGTATATACTATATATATTTTCTATTATTAATTACTTAAATTCATTTTTTATGGAAGTAAAGAAATCCAAAAGAGCAGCGATTGAGAGCCAACGCGGCACTTGGTTGCTTGTGGGTTTTGTTGTAGTGCTTGCTTTCATGTTCGTTACGTTCGAATGGACACAACATGACATCAAAGTTGCTACCGGCTCGCTCGCCGATGAACCCGTTTTCGTTGAGACACTTCTCCCTATTACGTATCCTGAAGAGAAGCTGGAACCGCCTCCACCACCCGCTATGAAAGTGGCAGAATTGCTCGAAATAGTTGATGATACCGATTTGGAAGCAGATGCAGTGATTATAGGCTCTGAGGATCTAAGGGACCCGGTTGTGATAAAATACAAACCGGTTGTGGTAGAACCAGAAAACGAGCCAGTCGAAGATGATCTTTTTGTTCTTGTTGAAAAGATGCCAGCGTTTCCGGGTGGAGACGGAGCATTGTTCCAATACCTGAACAAAAACATTAAGTATCCTGTGGTCCCTCAGGAACAAGGGATTCAGGGAAAAGTAATTATCCAGTTTGTTGTTGACAGAGATGGAACAATTACCGACCCTGTAGTAGTACGCAGTGTAGACCCTTATCTGGATAAGGAAGCGCTTCGTGTTATTAAAGCTATGCCGAAATGGACTCCCGGAATGCAGAGAAACCAAGCGGTCAGAGTGAAATACACAGTGCCTGTGACATTCAGATTACAGTAAGGTCTTTTAAATGATTTAATAAATGAGTCGGCCCGGTTGCAAACGAGCCGGCTCATTTTTTTTGCTTAGAGTCTATTGGGGTTCAGGCTGGTTGATAAACGAAAAAACTATATCTTTGCATGAAAATTCCAATATAGCAAACGATGAATCTTATACTGACTTTGAAACGTCCTTTTATCTGGCTTTCCCGCATTCGCCATCGTTGCGGATACGGAGTACATTCCCCCTTTGCTTTTGAGCTGATTACTTGTCTCATTTATGAGAAAGCTCCTTACTATGCTTATAAAGAACTGGAAACGGAAGAGAAGAAACAGAAACGGAATCACGGTAAGGGTTGGAAAAGTGAATCCCGGAAAGTGAAGCGGTTGTTGTTCCGCCTGGTCAACAGAGTACAGCCCGATACTATTGTAGACGCAGGCGTACCTTCCTCCTCCTCGCTCTATCTGCAATCCGGAAAAGCAACGGCCGATTATACATTTGCTTCGGAGCTTTCCGAGTTATTTCTGGAGGCAGGCGTGCCGGTTGATTTCCTCTATATTCATAAGGCGAAGGATCCATCTTTTGTAGAAGAGGTATTTCGCATCTGTGCGGCCCGTTCTACGCAGCAAAGTGTTTTTGTTATCGGTGGCATACATTATTCCGGAGCGATGAAACAGCTTTGGAAACGCTTGAAAACCGATGATAAAGTAGGCATTACATTTGATCTTTATGATGTGGGAATTCTTTTCTTTGATAAAACAAAGATAAAACAGCACTATATAGTCAACTTCTGATTATCTTTGTGTGTTAACCATAGAAAAGAATCACTCATAAAATAAAGATTATGAAAAAGAGCCTTGTATATACAAAGACCGGTGATCTGGGGACTACCGGATTGATTGGTGGCACACGTGTCCCGAAGACTCATATCCGTCTGGAAGCTTATGGCACAATAGACGAATTGAATTCAAATATTGGATTGTTGATAACGTACCTGAATGATGAACGTGACAGGACGTTTCTACAGAAAGTTCAAAATAAATTGTTTGCTGTCGGTTCTCATTTGGCTACTGATCAGGAAAAAGTTCAACTAAATAAAGTTAGTATCATCATTCCTGACGATGTGGAGCAGATTGAACATGAGATAGATGCTGCAGACGAAATTCTTCCTCCCCTACACTCCTTTGTGTTGCCAGGAGGTGCTACTGGTGCTGCTGTCGCTCATATTTGCCGTACGGTTTGCCGTCGTGCAGAGCGTCGGATACTTGCTTTATCCGAAACCTGTACAATTTCTTCTGATTTGTTGGCTTATGTAAACAGATTATCAGATTATTTCTTCGTTTTATCACGAAAAATCAATTTTAACGAAGGAAAAGAAGAAATATTTTGGAATAATAGTTGCAAGTGAAATATTTTGTTATACTTTTGCCGAAAAATGAGAATCTAAGATTAATATTCACAATTTAAATACTTATAGCTTATGTATTGGACATTGGAATTAGCATCAAAACTGGAAGATGCTCCTTGGCCGGCAACTAAGGATGAACTAATTGATTATGCCATGCGTTCGGGAGCTCCTCTTGAAGTGATAGAAAATCTGCAAGAAATGGAAGATGAGGGCGAAATCTATGAGAGTATAGAAGATATTTGGCCGGATTATCCAAGTAAGGAAGATTTCTTTTTCAATGAAGAGGAATATTAGCAGTTTACAAATAAATTAAATAATTAAATATCAGCGCGATAAACAATGAAGAATTGTTTGTCGCGCTGGTGCTTTATAGTCTTATTCAAAAATATATTATGCTGCAAAACATCTCTATTATTGGTAATGAACAAGTTTTTGAATTCCGGTATGAGAAGTAAATTCTGATATGATGATTTAAATGTTGATTTCAAAAAACAAATAGAGACGATTGTTATTTCTGATGAGATTTGCAAAGAGCAATCATAGATTCTTCCAGCTGTTCTCTGTTCTTTCTTTGCTTTTTATTATTATAAACTGAGTAACCATTTCCATATTGGAACAACCTTAATTGTTTTACCATTCATCTCTATCGTTTGCTCCGTATCACGAGTAATAATAAGGAGTTGCCTGCATTCTAATACTTCGGTAATTTTCAGCAGAGCTTTTACCTCCCGATCAAATGTGCCCTCGTTGTTATCGAGGTTGTAACAGACCTGGATTGCTGTGTAATCATCGGGAATATAGAAATCAATTTCAATATTCTGGTTGTAGAAATAAATGGCATCATTTCTCCCGTATTTACGCAATAAATTAATGGCTACCATATTCTCCAGCAAAGAAGTGTTTCCGTCCAATAAAAAGAGGTTCAGAATGCCGTTGTCAGTGAAATAATATTTAGGCGAAGTCTCTTTGTCGGCTAATTTACCTGCTATGTTTTGGACGGGATTGATTAACCATGCATCTTTAGCATACTCCATATAGTTAATGACTGTCTGCGTTCCTACTTTTGCTCCGGTTGATGATACAATGTTTGCTATCCGGGTAAATGACAAAGGCTGTTTTACGCTTTCAGCCAGTTTTTTGAATATGATACGTAAGGCAAATGTGTTATCTATTGTATGACGGGCTGCAATATCTCCCAAGTAGATTTTTTGATAAACACTGGTCAGGTAATCCCGCTTTACCGAAAATTCTGCTCCTTCAGGGAAACCGCCAAAATAGAAATAATCATTGAACTTTCGCAATATTTCGGCTTTGCCTTCTGTTGATAACAGATGATTGCCGGTGACGGGAACATTGTTTGCGATTAGAAATTCTTTAAAAGAGTATGGATAAACATCAATAGGAATATAGCGGCCGCCTAAAGTAGTTTGAATATCTTGGCTCAGCATTTTAGCATTGCTCCCTGTGATATAAACCCGATGTTTGCTATCAGCCATACGGCGGGCAAATTTTTCCCATCCGGGAACGTTTTGTATTTCATCAAGAAATAGAATCGGTTTCTTTCCATACATTTCCAAATGGACTTCCAATAGCAAATTTAAATCCTCTGCCACCATTCCGGTAAGGCGTTCATCCTCAAAATTGATATAAAGCATTTCATCCCACTGCACGCCTTGTGCGAGTAACTCTTGCATCCGTTGATAGAGCAGGTAAGATTTTCCTGCTCGCCGAATACCTACAAAGACGTAGTTCCCAAATCCTTCAAAGGTGAAATCGCGAGGGATTACCTTGTGTTTGGGGACTTCCATTTGATTATCCGCAATAACCGTTTTCAGGATATTCTTGTTCATATTTTCTTATTTTTATTCTATTGCCATAACAAAGATAGTGCATTTCTGTTTTGTGCGCAAAATAAAAATGATGAATTTTTATTTTATTGACGGAATAAGATTTCTTAAAAATGGACTTATGTGATTCATGATGCGGATAAAATAAAATCGACTTATACATAGGTTAAGCCGATTTTATCAATTATAATATATGTGATTAAAATACCGGCATCTGCCAGATAAATCCTACGGATACACGGTTGGTGCTGTAATCTTCTTGTCCCAGTACTTTAGCACGGGAAGTGAAATTATAGGTTCGTCCCACATAGGTGAGGAAGAAGTGCAGATTGGTTTTCATCGGATAATACTCTATACCCGTAAGATAGCCCCAGGAAGTGCGATAATTACCTCTGGCTATTCCTTCCGTACTTTTGGTGACAGAGGCTGTTTCGTACATACCTTTTACAAACGCATTCCATTTGGGGCAGAACCGATAGTTCAGTTTGGTTACCACAGAGAGGTATCCGGCATCAAAAGCATTATGACCGTCCGGACGTCCTACTATACCGGTGATTGTACCATTCCGGTCTATATCTTCGTGAGAATACATAAAGTCGAGGAACATATTGAACTTATCCAGGTTCAGTTCATTACCCAATGCATAATAATACATATTCTTACTTTTAGCTTCACTCAGGATGGAGGCCGACCAGCGGGTCTTGAATACATCATTGAAATTACCATTCCAGTTCAATGTGTACACCAGTGGCAATTTACCGGAGCGTAGATCGGGGCGTTGCCCCTCTTCATTTTCTGTGATACCATAGGTGCTGTCGAATGAACCGTTGCGGCTGTTCAATATTTGCAGATTGAGTTGTTGGGTCGAAGTAAGATTATAACCGATGTTCAATCCCGTCATGAAGTTACTCATGTTCTCAATCATGTCACTATACTCGTAGATGTCTATCGGATTCAAGTCGAATTCAATACCACCGTAAGCCGCACATTGTTTACCGGCAAAGAGATTGAACTGGTCATTCAGCTTGATACCTATTCCCGCGTAGTCTATGGAGGTAGGTATATTGTCAATCATACCACCCCCTTCGTTAGAGCGGTTCAGTCGCTGGCGATAGCGATACGAGAGCCAGTTATTGATATTTCCTTTCATCTCGATACGGAGCTGGCGCATTTTAAAAGTACCTTCTTCAAATCCGTCTCTGAAGTTCGCGTCGAAGCTTCCCTGCATATTGAGGTAAAGGTTGAACTTATCCGATTTCTTTTTGACATCCGTCAGTTCTTCGAATAGTGTTTTATCAACCATAAATTTCTTACTCTTCTCAGTCTTTTGAGCATATATCCCCTGGATACTACCCATGATGAGCAGTATAAACATTATTTTTTTCATAATCGGATCGATGAATTAGCGGTTAGTGATTAGTGATAAGTGATTAGTGCCATGCGGCGTAAAAGCGCAGCTGCTTATCACTTATCACTAATCATTAATCACTCATTTTTAGTATTCATTAAAGTATTTCTGAATCTGTTCCCAGTCGTTCGTTTTTGTCAATGCAAGCATCAACAATACACGTGCTTTTTGCGGATTCAGTTCCTGAGAAGCAACAAATTGATATTGAGCATCATCTACTTCTGCGTCCAGAGTAGTCGGGCCGGTAGGTACTCTGGAAGAGCGGACTACCAGAATTCCCTTTTTGCGGGCTTCCGTCAGTATCGGGAAGATATTTTTGTGGATATTTCCGTTACCTACGCCGGCATGAATAATACCTTTGTATCCGTTGTTCAGTAAAGGAGTCACCATATCAGCTTCTATATTCGAATAACTATAAACGATCCCTACTTTGGGGAGTGATTCCAGGTAAGTCACATCAAAAACGGACTGCATTGTATGTTTTTTCAGAGGTGACTGATTGTAGAATACCTTTCCATTGAAGATATATCCCAGCGCACCAGAGTTGGGAGCCTGAAAAGTCTGTACATCAATGGTGTTCATCTTTTGTACACTTTCTGCTCCGAGGATAAGGCCGTTCATTGCAACCAATACTCCCTTGCCGCTTGATTCTTTGGCACCGGCAGTAACTACGGCATTGTATATATTCAACGGACCATCGGCACTCAATGCAGTGGAAGGACGCATGGCGCCTACCAGCACAACGGGTTTGAAACTTTTCACCGTCAGGTTAAGGAAATAGGCCGTTTCCTCCATAGTGTCCGTTCCGTGGGTGATGACGATACCGTCTATATCCGGACGTCTCAGCAACTCGTTTATCTTTTTTGCAAGCGTTAACCACACCGCATCATTCATATCCTGCGAACCGATTTTTACAATCTGTTCACCGGTTACATTAGCTATGTCGTTCAATCCGGGTACTGCATCCAGCAGCGTGCTGATCGCTACTTGCCCGGCGGTGTAGTTGGTTGAAGTAGCCGATGTACCTGTTCCGGCAATGGTTCCGCCTGTGGCAAGAATATGGATATTAGGTTTTCCCGCAGCAAAAGTTAGGGTGACGGAGAATAGTAACGAGACTACTACCAGACTCAGTTTTTTTAATTCTTTCATGACTAAATGGTTGTTTAGGTTAATAATATATCGGTTTAATAAATTTGTATGAACAAGAGTCCCAATACGATTGCTACCACTGTAGATACAATGCCAGGCATCATAAAGGAATGATTCAACACGTATTTACCTATTTTTGTTGTGCCCGTACGGTCAAAATTGATAGCTGCTACCACAGTAGGATAATTCGGAATGAAAAAATATCCATTCACTGCCGGGAACATGGCTATCAACATATAGGGTGAAATGCCCAGGGCAATACCTAACGGCATCAGTGCACGTACAGTGGCAGCCTGGCTGTAAAGCAGAATAGACATGACGAATAGTGCGATACCAAATAACCAGGGCATTTCGCGCACAACTCCTTCGATAGATTGGGTTAGTTCGTCCATATTCCCCTGAAGGAATGTATCACCCATCCATGCTATTCCGAAGATAGCGATTACCGCTTGCATTCCTGCCGGGAAAACAGAACCTTGTGTAGCTTTGAGCCCATCAGTCTTGGTAAACAAAAGAATAAGGGCAGCTGCCGATAGCATGACAATCTCTATGATGGAAGACATACCTAATGTGACGATTTCTCCGTCGATAAGGAATGAAGGGCGCATTCCCTCAAATGAGCCGAAGAATACAATAAATACGGTGGCTAATATGAAAATGAGTACCGAAACCAGCGCATGGCGTTTGTTCTGCACATCTTTGATCTCCACTTTGTGCTCTTTTATCAGTCCTTCTGCAACGCGCTTTTGATATTCCGGATCGTCTATCAGTTCTTTACCTACCCGCATGGAGAAAAAAGCGCCTACCAGTACGCCTATGATTGTAGCCGGGATTGTTATTTTTAGAATATCAAACAGGGTGATATCGAATCCGGCCAATAGTCCCAACAGAGCAACTGTAGCAGCAGAAATAGGACTTGCCGTAATAGCCTGTTGCGAAGCAATAACAGCTATCCCGAGCGGTCTTTCCGGGCGTATTTTGGTTTCAGTGGCAACCTCTGCAATAACCGGTAGGACCGAATAGGCTACGTGCCCTGTTCCTGCAACGAAAGTGAACAAATACGTCACAATCGGGCTGAGGATCGTGACATGCGAAGGGTTTTTGCGTAGCAGCTTTTCGGCTAATTTTACCATGTAGTCGAGTCCTCCGGCCGCTTGCATACAGGAGGCTGCTGAGATAACAGCGGCAATCATCAACATCACATCAATAGGAGGCGCAGTCGGTTGCAGACCGAATACGAAGGTAAGTATCGCTAATCCGACACCTCCCATTACTCCTAATCCGATGCCGCCTAAGCGAGCTCCGATAATAATTGCTGTTAGTACAAATGCTAATTGTAAAATCATATCTTTCTTTTTTAAGGTCGGATAAAGATAACAGAAATCTGCTAATATGATAAAACAACAAAAAAATAAGTTGAATGGTTTTCGCATATTTATTAAAACAATAAGAGCCGGGTTTGGTTATTATAACAGAAACTTATAAAACGTCATTGTTAAAAAAGAGATATTATGGAACAGAATTTATCAAAAGAAACCCGTACTGAAAGTGATTTGATAGGAAGTCGTGAAGTACCGGAGAGTGCTTTGTATGGTGTACAGACATTAAGAGGCATTGAGAATTTTCAGATCAGCAAATTTCATCTCAATGAATATCCTTTGTTTATAAATGCGCTTGCTATAACTAAAATGGGAGCAGCGGTTGCCAACTATGAACTTCATCTGTTGACTAAAGAACAAGTAGATGTTATCCTGAAAGCCTGTAAAGAAATTCTTGAAGGTAAGCATCACGAGCAGTTTCCGGTAGATATGATTCAAGGAGGTGCCGGTACTACTACCAATATGAATGCCAATGAGGTGATTGCCAACCGTGCTCTTGAGTTGATGGGACATAAGCGGGGAGAGTATCAGTATTGCTCGCCCAATGATCATGTCAACCGTTCACAATCTACCAATGATGCTTATCCTACAGCTATCCATATTGGTCTGTATTATACCCATCTCAAACTAATGAAACATTTTAATGAACTTATTGAAGCTTTCCAGAAGAAAGCTGGAGAATTTGCACATATCATTAAAATGGGGCGTACTCAGCTGGAAGATGCCGTACCGATGACTTTAGGGCAGACCTTCAATGGTTTTGCAAGTATTCTTCGGGATGAAATTAAAAATCTGGATTTTGCAGCTCAGGACTTTCTGACGGTAAATATGGGTGCTACTGCTATCGGAACCGGCATAACGGCTGAACCCGGGTATGCGGAAAAATGCATTGAAGCCCTGCGGAAAATAACCGGACTGGATATAAAACTGGCCGATGATCTGGTAGGGGCTACTTCGGATACTTCCTCTATGGTAGGATATTCGGCAGCAATGCGGCGTGTGGCCGTCAAAATGAATAAGATTTGTAATGACCTGCGTTTATTGGCTTCCGGTCCGCGTTGCGGATTGGGTGAGATTAACCTTCCTGCCATGCAACCCGGTTCGTCTATTATGCCGGGTAAGGTAAATCCGGTGATTCCTGAAGTCATGAATCAGGTAGCTTATAAAGTGATAGGTAATGATCTTTGTGTAGCCATGAGTGGTGAAGCTGCACAAATGGAGCTGAATGCTATGGAGCCTGTCATGGCACAGTGTTGCTTTGAATCAGCCGATCTGTTGATGAATGGATTTGATACTTTGCGTACTTTGTGCGTTAATGGTATCACGGCCAACGAAGAAACCTGCCGTCGTCATGTGCACGACAGTATCGGTGTGGTTACTGCACTCAATCCGGTGATTGGTTACAAGAACTCTACGAAGATTGCCAAAGAGGCTCTTGAAACCGGAAAAGGTGTCTATGAACTGGTGTTGGAGCATGATATTCTCTCTAAGAAAGACCTCGATACTATTTTGAAACCGGAGAATATGATAAAACCGGTGAAGCTGGATATAAAGCCGAATAAATAAGGCTTTATGGATGAGGTTGAATAGCAGATAAAGACAATACGTTATTCCATGTGTATTCCATAGGCTTCTTTGCAAGCATATCATAGCTTTCCGGGATGCGGGATAACTGAGTTTAGCAAACACAACATGGGGATGTTCTTATAAAGAACATCCCCATGTTATTGTGTAAAACATCCGGGTGTTCTTGATGTGAACATCCGGATGTTTTTATAATAGGGTAGTACTGTTTGCTGATGTAAGAAGTTGATATGTCACATGCTATATATATGTATGTTTAGGTGTAAAGAACGTATGGTTTATGTTGGGATCTTCTTTATCTTTTTTTAAGGTAAAGAGATTTTTTTTGTTTTTGGTCTAATACTTTTTGGTACGGCGTTGTCTTCTATATATAAAGCAACTTAAAACGAAGACATGAAGTATAAAAATGACGACATAGATAAGTGGAACGACGCGATAGATAAAACGATCGAACGTATTGATCAGTTGGTAGATAGTACTCAGCCTGGTCCCGACGAAGATTCTATTTTGTATCGTAGTTTAGAGAAAGTGTTGGTACGTATTGAACGTCAACGTGTTATAAGACGTCGATGGAAACTAAATATTGCTGCTGCCGTAGTTCTCCTGATAGGAGTATTTTCCGTATTTCACTTCACCGGTGATATCTCCGAAGAGTATCGCGAAATAACAGTTGCGTATGGTGAAAAGTACATAGTGGCTTTACCCGATGGTTCACGTGTCTGGCTGAATGCTGGTAGCAAGCTCTCGTATCCAAAGCAATTTAAAGGCAAAACACGGCAGGTGAATATAGAAGGTGAAGGTTTCTTTGATGTAACTAAAAAACCGGAACACCCCTTTATTGTAACAACCAATCATCTGCAAGTAGAGGTTTTGGGAACAACTTTCAATGTACACGACTATGCGGATGAGAACGTGGCATCAGTGTCACTCGAAACCGGAAAAGTAAAACTAAAACTTACCGGAAATTCTAAATATGAAGCCGACCTTGTAGTAGGAAAAACAGCCGTATATGATGTCACAAGCCAAAACTGTAATATAGTGAATAGCAAAGAAAAGGGCTATAGTACAGATTGGAAAGAAGGTAATCTGAGCTTTTTTAATACTTCTATTAGTAATGTTGTAAAAACACTCGAACGCAAATATAATATATCGATCAGTCTGGTTGATGACTCATTATTGAAGTATAGTTATACATTTCGTAGTAAACAGGAAGAGTTTGGCAATATTTTTAAGCGGATGGAAATGATAACCCCTATCCGTATAAAGCAAATTTCAGACGGACACTATTGTATATACCCAAGATAAATCTAATAAGCAACATGTTAATTTTAATATTATGAGAAATCTATTTCAAAAGATTGTTATTGCGTCAGGCTTGCTTTTTTGCAGTTTCTACGTTCAGGCACAGGTTCCCAAAGTATCGTTCGATTTTACCGGAATCACTTTACAGCACGCTATGGAGCAGATATGCAAGTACGTTGATATGCAAGTGTCCTATAGTCAGGAAACAGTGAATATGCAAACTCTTGTAAGCTTGTCGGTTAAGAATGCCGATCTATCGGTAGCATTGGAGAAGATGTTAAGCTCTACTAATATAGATTTTAAAGTAGAGGGACAGGAAATACTACTTTTCCCGAAACAGAAAGAAAAGAAATCTTCGGATAGCCCGGACGAGAAGAAGATAAAAATAAAGGGAGTGGTTACAGATCCGGGTGGCGAACCGATTATTGGTGCCAATATACAGGTAAAAGGTGCCCGGATAGCTACTGTAACAGATCTTGACGGACTATTTTCAATGGAGGTTCCTTTGAATGCCTCTTTACAGATTTCATACATTGGTTATCAGCCCAAAGAGGTGAAGGCGGGTAGTAATATGAATATTGTATTGCAAGAGAAAAATGAACAGTTGAATGAAGTTGTTGTGGTGGGTTACGGAACTCAGAAAAAGGTAAATCTGACGGGAGCTGTTAGCGTTGTTAATAGTAAAGATGTGAATAATCGTTCGGTTGCATCGGCCGCCATGGCTTTGCAAGGTACCGACCCCGGATTGAACTTAACCCTTAACAGCGGATCTCCCGATGCAGGCTATAATATTAACATACGTGGTATATCGTCGCTTACAAGCGGTGCTACTCCTCTTATTCTGATTGATGGTGTTGAAGGGAGTCTGAATCGGTTAAATGCCAATGATATTGAATCCGTATCAATTCTGAAAGATGCTTCGGCAGCAGCCATTTATGGTGCAAAAGCTTCGGCAGGTGTAGTTTTGGTAACCACCAAAAGCGGTAGCGAGGATGTGGCGAAGATTAACTACTCTTATCGTTTCGGGGTTTCACAAAATACGACCTCCACCGATTATATTACTACCGGTTATTGGTCGGCAAAGATTAATGACTTGTTTATGTATCCCTACAAGGGATATGGTTATACCAATTATACCGATGAAGATTATGACGAACTCTATGCACGCGTAAACGATAAAACAGAGAATCCTGAACGCCCATGGGTAGTACAACAACCCGACGGCAGCTATAAATATTATGCTAATTTCGATTGGTACGATTATATGTATCGTAAAAATCGTCCGCAACAAGAACATAATTTGTCTATCAGTGGAGGGAATAATAAAGTAAATTATTACATAAGCGGTCGCTATTTTCATCAGGACGGTATTATGAATGTGCATAATGATAAATATGACAGCTATTCCATCCGTTCAAAGATAAATGTACAAGCCACCTCATGGTTGAGGTATTCTAATAATACCAGTTATTATACGTCTAAACGTTTCTTTCCCGGCATGTCATCCATGGCGAACACGCTACGTTTGTCTTATGTCCATGCATTGGCTTGTGTTCCGGCTACCAATCCCGACGGCACTGCTGTGTACATCAATCCCAATTCAAATGCTACGGCTACCGTTATGGATGGTGTGAGTGCTTTGTTGCTGCACAATAAGCACCGGAATACAAATTATGATCGGGAGGTGATTACCAGTAACAGGTTTGATTTTCAGATTTGTAAGGGATTGAATCTGATAGCCGAACATGCTTATTCGTTCAGATACCGTGAATATCGTAATCGTTCAACCAATGTGCCGTATTCTGAAAAGGCAGGTGAAGTACAGTGGCTCACCACAGAAAAGAATCAGGATTATTATCAGGAACAGCATTATCGTGTACAGAATCATAATGTAAATGTTTTTGCTACTTATGATGCCAGCTTTAATCACAGCCATAATTTAAAATTCATGGTCGGAAGTCAATATGAAAGTTATGGCAATAACAATATGAAAGCGCGTCAGCTCGATCTGAAGAGTGATGAACTGGATGCTTTCAATCTGGCTACAGGTGAGATTACTGTTTTAGAGGGCAGCATCAAAGAGTCTGCTACATTGGGATTCTTCGGGCGCCTCAACTACGATTATCAAGGTCGATATCTGGTAGAACTTTCGGGGCGTACCGATGGTTCATCGCGTTTCGCACGGGGGCATCGCTGGGTATTTGTACCATCGGGTTCTCTGGGCTGGCGCATCAGCGAAGAAGAATTCTGGAAACCTTTGAAAAATGTATGGGATAATTGCAAAGTACGTTTGTCGGTAGGTAGCTTGGGTAATCAGAATGTCGACGATTATTACACTTATATAGAAAGTATTGATACCAGTGGAACCATCAATTATACTTTTGATGGAGAATCAAAAGCCAATATAGCAGTAGAAGATGCTCCGAAAGCTTCTGACCTTACCTGGGAGACTGCTACTACCTATGACTTGGGGATCGATCTGGGTTTCTTCGGCAACCGGCTTAACATAACTGCCGATGTATACATGCGTGATACGAAAAATATGTTGTGCGATGGGATGCAGTTACCATCGGTTTATGGTGCTCAGGTCCCTCGTCAGAATATTGCCGATATGCGTACCCGGGGTTGGGAACTAAGTGTAGCTTGGCAAGACCGGTTGGCTGTAGCGGGTAAACCTCTGAATTATTCCATATCGGCCGGAGTGAGTGACTACACCACTAAAGTGACACGTTATAATAATCCCTCCAAACTTCTTAGTAAATACTATGTGGGACAGACTTTAGGTGAGTTATGGGGCTTTTCTGTAGGCGGGTTTTTCGTTAGCGATGAAGAAGCTGCCAATTACCCGGTTGATCAGAGTTATCTGAATCAACAGATTATAACTTCAGTAGGTGAGCGCGGATTGCGTGCGGGTGATGTGAAATACCTTGATCTTGATGGTGATAATGAAATAAGTATTGGCTCTAACACGGTTGATAATCCCGGCGACCAGAGAATCATAGGTAATACACTGCCGCGTTATGCTTACAATTTTAAATTGGGAGCCTCCTGGAATGGGGTTGACTTTTCTGCATTCTTTCAGGGAATAGGACATCAGGACTGGTATCCGGCAGGAAATGCGATTTCATTTTGGGGACCGTATAGTCGTCCTTATTGTAGCTTTATTCCTACTCAGTTTATGGATGAAGTATGGACTGAAACCAATACTAGTGCCTATTTTCCGCGCGCCCGTGGCTATGAAGCATTGCAGACCAATTATTCATTGGGTTCGCCTAATGACCGTTATTTGCAGAATATAGCTTACTTCCGGCTCAAGAATCTGACAATCGGTTATACCATACCTGTTTTACCACGCTTCATAAAGGATTTACGTGTTTATTTTTCGGGTGAGAACTTGTTTTATTTTTCGCCTTTGAAGAAACATTCTAAGTATGTAGATCCCGAACAGGCCACTTCTTCTGATACACGGTATGAAAATACGGGTGTAGCTTACAATTTTAGTAAGACTTTCTCTTTTGGAGTATCTATTACATTATAAAAAAACAGCCATGAAAATAAAAAATACATATATTGCACTGTTAGTCGCTCTCTTATTTATTTCTACTGCTTGCGACGATTGTTTGGACCGTTATCCCAAAGACTCTACTAACTCCAAAGTATTCTTTGCCACTGGTAGTGATCTAAAATTGTATACCGATCAGTTTTATATGATATTGCCAGACGCTTCGGACCTGTATGGAGAATTATCGGATGAAGTGATCACTACAAATCTGCCTCCTGAAGTAATGGGTACCCGTAATATAACCAGTGGTGATGAATATTGGACATGGGATATGTTACGGCATATTAATTATTTTTTACAGCATAGTTCTCAATGCGATGATGTGGAAGAGCGTAATCATTATGAAGGCATTGCTTATTTTTTCAGAGCTTTCTTTTATTTTGATAAGGTGAAGCGATTTGGAGACGTTCCTTGGTATGATCAACCTATAGGAAGTAGCGAGGACGAACTTTTAAATAAATCTCGTGATAGCCGTGAGTTGGTTGTCGGCAATATTATTGGAGATTTGGACAATGCTATCAGATTGTTGCCCGGAGAATCCACTACCTATACGGTTAATAAATGGACGGCTTTAGCCTTAAAATCACGTGTATGCCTGTTTGAAGGAACCTACCGTAAATATCATGGCATTGGTAGTGGAGAAGAATTGTTACAGAAATGTGCCGAGGCTTCGCTTGAACTGATGAATAAAGGAGGCTATACGCTTTATAAAGCAGGTGAGGAACCCTATCGTACTCTTTTTGCAAGCAATCATTCTGATACGAAAGAGGTCATTCTTTCTCGCCGGTACAATGCGTCGTTAGGTTTATTCCACAATGCTACGAGTTATACGGTATCTTTTACACAGGGGAGCCCGGGATTTACCAAACGGTTTGTCAACCAGTATCTTACTATTGACGGTTCACGTTTCACTGATATATCCTGTTACGATACGCTTAGTTTGCACGATGAAATGACAGATCGTGATCCTCGTATGAGTCAGACGATATTTAAGCCGGGTGTTTATGTGAGAAAGGGAGAAACCAGTCTGTCGAAGTTTTCGATGAAGACATCCGTTACGGGGTATCAGATTATCAAATATGCAATGGAGAGCAAGTACGATGTATACAACAGTTCGGAATGCGACATGCCCTTATTCCGTTTAGGGGAGGTATATCTTAATTATGCGGAGGCTAAAGCCGAACTGGGAACCATTACGCAGAACGATATTGATATTTCTGTCAATAGGTTGCGTGACCGTGTAGGTATGCCTCATCTCAATTTGGGAGATGCCAATGCTCATCCCGATACCTATATGAAGGCGCTCTATCCCAACGTTATTCCGGGTGATCAACTGGGTGTCATATTAGAAATCCGGCGTGAACGGGATATTGAACTTGTGCTGGAGGGTTTCCGATATTCTGATTTGATGCGCTGGAAGGAAGGGGCAGCCCTGATGCAACCTTTTCATGGGCAGAGTTTCAATGGTGAAGGCCTTTATGACCTTGACGGAGATGGGAAGACCGATCTTGTGGTCTGGAAAACAACCCGTCCTTTGGTCTTCGGTGCTGAGTATCTGCAGATAGGAAAAGACATTACGCTGTCTCAGGAAACTCATGGGTGTTTGCTGATACACGGCTCTGTAGATAACCCTTCGGGTGGACGCACGTTCCGTGAAGATAGGGATTATCTATATCCTATACCGGTCAATGACCGTATTCTTACCAACGGTACACTCAAACAAAATCCCGGGTGGGATGATAAATTAGATTTATAACCATATATTAACTTTTTAATAATAGTGATATGAATACACAAAAAATGAAAATGCTACTTGTAGCATGTAGTACTTTATTTGTTTCGCAGGTCTTCGCTGAAGATTGGTTTGTACGCCCCGATATCGTAACAACGGCTGGGGATGGGCATAGTTGGGAAGGCGCATTATGTGTCTCCGATTTTCAGATGTTATTGGCTAATGAACTTGCCACTCCGGGAGATATCTTTCATTTGGCTGGTGGTAGTTATATTCCAAACTCGAATGTGGAGAATTTCCGCATCACACAGGGAGTAAAACTGATAGGTGGATATGCTGGTAATCTTAAGGGCACTGATACTGCACTGCCTGTCTATCCTTCGGCTACACCAACAATTTTCTCCGGTGATCGTAATAACGACGGAATGCCCAATGCCGGAGATATCCAAAACCTTCTGGTTATAAACAGTACCGATACTGTTACTGTGCAGGGAATTGAATTCAGATGTGCTTATTATCAGGGTGGAGACTATGGAGCCGGTTCCGTTTATACCAATTTGTCGAATGTTGTACTGAAGAATTGTACTTTCAGAGATAATACGTCTACTTTTCACGGTGGTGCGGGATTTACTACAGTAGGTTCCTTTACACATTTGATTGATTGTGCTTTTACGAATAATAAGGCAAAATCAAGAGGAGGTGCTATTTTGGTGGATAATGCAAGTGCGGAGAATGGTGGTCGTAAAAGCCTTTGTGTACTCGAACGCTGTCAGCTTACAGATAATGTGCTGGAATATAACAGCACCGATGGAAAATACGGGGCAGCTATTCAGATAAGGCATGGCAATATGTGGATAATCAATTCTACGATAGCCAATAATAAAGCTTATTGCAATGGTGCAGGCATATCTGTAAGTGATGGTGATACGGTTCGTATTGTATCTTCCACTTTGGCTAATAATGTATGTACCCGTGTACAAATAGACCTGGGTAAACCAAACAGTTATGGTTCGTCCATTCGTATGGAGAAAGAGGCTGTGTTGTATATTGCTAATAGTATTTCACTGGAGGGACCTGAAGATGTAGGAGATAAACGAAATCCTACGTGCTACACAGAGAATTATACCAAAGGCATTGAAAACTATTTTATATCCGGAGGATATAATTATGTAGGTACATTCTATGATTTAACCAAAAAGTATCAGGACCCTGTCTGGAATACGGTATGGAAAACGACCGATCAGCCCGGTACCCCTGTTGATGTACATGTATATGCTGATATGTTCGGTACAAACGAACTGGCTGATAATGGTGGAGGTACCTATACTATTATGCCGGTTAGCAATACTGCTGGAGCTTCATTAACCGATTTGCAAAGCATTTTTGCCCAATGGAAATGTCCTGTTGATGTGGCTTTTAATCGTGACCAACGTGGTTATGTAAGAAAAGTAAATTCTTCTATCGGTGCCATTGACGTGAGTGGTACAGTCGGATTGAATATTACTGCGAAAGAAATAAAGAGACTTGTAGAATTGAGTCCGGGGCGTTATTTCATTGAAGGGGCGACCAATATCCGGGTATTCGGCATCAATGGTTCTTTACTTCTTGATACGAAGGGGGAAACGGTTGATTTGTCTGATTTGGCAAAAGGAGTATATTTGCTAAAAACAGATGGGGTTACTTATAAAGTGTTGAGATGAAACGAATCCATTTATTAGTGTTATTTGCGTTGGTCATGCCCTTTATGGGCATGGCTGCGCATACCTATCGGTTGGGTACTTACAATTTGCGTATACAGACTTCCAAAGATACGGGAGAAAAGGATTGGGACAATCGTAAGGGTTATATTGCAAGAACTGTTATTGACAATAAATACGATGTTATCGGTTTTCAGGAAATTGCAGGCAGTCGGCAGAAACAGGATTTAGAGGCACTTTTACCCAACTATGAGTTAGTTGCCTGGGGGCGTAACTCTGCTTCTGACAGTGAGGGGGAAGGAGTAGGAGTTGCTTTTTTGAAAGACCGTTATACGCTTCTTGAACAGGGACACTTCTTTTTGACGGAGAATCCCGGGGAGCCGGGGATTGCATGGGATGCTGCCTATAAACGTGTATCGGTTTATGTGAAACTCAAAGATAAAAGGACAGGTGATGTTTTTTGTTTCTGTTCTACGCATTTTGATAATGAGGGTAAGACGGCACGTATGAAAGGAGCCGGACTGAATGTCAGCAAGATATTGGAGATTGCCGGAGATACTCCCGCTTTTATTGTGGGTGATTTGAATGCCGAACCGCATGAAACGGCTGTTCACGAGGTGTTTGCTGGGCAATTTGAAGATAGCCGTATTGTCTCAAAAAAGAAGCCGGAAGGTTATGAAGGTACCTACTGTAATTGGTTACATCAGCCTACTACCCAACGGATAGACTATGTGTACTGCCGTAAAGCAGAGGTTCTGTCTTATAAAACGATCGTGAAGGACTACGGTCGGGCACTAATGCCTTCTGATCATATTCCGGTACAGATTAAGGTACGTTTGTCTAAATAACTTTCAAAATACCGTATATGAAAAAATGTATTTACATATTGGGTCTGTTGCTGTTGCTGGTTGCTCCGTTGCATGCAGATATTCACCGGATGGGGTCTTATAATATCCGGGTACTTTCCGACAAGGATACCGGTGACAAGGCATGGACGAATCGGAAAGAGTATGTCGCCCGTATCATTACCGGTAAGGAGTACGATGTTATAGGCATTCAGGAGATGAAAAAAGTCCAGTACAATGACCTGAAATCGCTTCTGCCAGATTATGGTCTGGAATATTGGGGGCGTGATTCTCATCTTTTAAGTGATGTGGGCGAAGGTGTGGGAGTTGCCTGGCGTACCAGCCGGTATACATTGCTGGATAAGGGACGTTTCTTTCTTTCAGAGGATACTGAGAAACCTGTTATATCATGGGATGCCGCTTACCGGCGTATTTCGGTATGGGTAAAACTGCAGGATAAACAGACGGATGAAATATTCTACTATTGCTCTACGCATCTCGACAATGCAGGCACCATTGCCAGACGTGAGGGGGCTCGTGTCAATGTAGAAACAATGCTCGGGATAGCCGGGAACTATCCTTGTTTTATTTGTGGTGATTTCAACTCATCTCCGGGAGAGACAATGGTGCATACTACCTTTGGTGCTTTCTTTAGAGACAGTCGTCTTTTATCGGCTACTGAACCGACAGGACAGGAAGGTACCTATAGTAATTGGGCTCTCTCTTTCGGTTCTCAGCGTATTGATTATATTTACTGCCGTAAAGCCGATGTGGGATCGTATGCAACGATAAACGAAGATTTTGGACGGGGAATGACTCCTTCGGATCACTTCCCGGTACAAATTACGGTTAGCCTTAAGGAGGTTAACAGAACTCCCCGTATTTATGTTTCTACTCAGGGGAATGATGATAACGATGGCTCTCTTAATAAGCCACTACGTACTTTGCAAAAGGCTACGACCATTGCGCAGCAATGTGATACCATATGTGTGACCGAAGGTCAGTTTTATATTGGTAATACCCGTGATGAATGTTTAGTATTACCCCAGACGCTCAGTTTTATAGGTGGATATAACGATAACTTTACCCGGATTACAGGAAAGACTGTTGTATCCGGAGATTATAATCAAAATGGTTCTTGTGAAGACAACTCCCGGCATTTTATAGTGGCAAATGCTCCGGCTTTTCTGCATCTTGAAAATTTTACGATATGTGATTTCTATTCCGATGAGAGCTTGTCGGTCAATGGTGGTGCTATACAGGCATCTGGTTTAGGGGTGAAAGCTGTCAATACGGATTTTATAGAAAACTATGTTAGTGGCTGTGGTGCCTGTATTTATTCAACGGGGAAAGTGCTGTTGGATGGTTGCAGGTTTGCTTCAAACCGGGCTGTAACCGGAGGTGCCATACGTATTGATTCTTCATTGTGGCCGTATGATATCAGGCATTCATTGTTTAGTGATAATACGGCAACATCGGGTGCTGCTATACATGTGGGTGGTACGTCGAATGGTTATATGTATGCGAACTCATTTGTTACGAATACAGCTTCCCAACAAGGAACTTTCTGTTTTGATGATGCTGGTACCGCTGCTACAATAACTTTGGTAAATAATACGTTTGCCAATAATTCCTGTCGTGTGGCAAGCGGTATTATGAATTCTATCATGGGAGGCGGCATTTACATATATGCAGCTTCCGGTGCAACCGTTTCGCTTGTAAACAATACGATTACCGGTAATTATAATGAGTGTTTAAAGCCGGATGGTGGTTTGGGTGCGAATTTCTATGGTGCGGCTGTTTATATCCGGAAAGGTAATGTGAATCTGTATAACAATGTTATTGCTGGTAATTTTTCTACGGCAACAACAGGTGGAGATATCTATTTCTCGGCCGACGCAACGCTACTTACGTCTCAATACAATGTATATACGTCACCCGAAAGTAATAATATAAAATCTGGAGCTACAGATATTCTGGCTTACACCCCATCCGATGGTCTGAATGCTATTAACCTCCTGTTTGAAGGAGATGTCAGCGAAGGGGTGTTTACTGCTCAGCTGGAGCAGATGCCGTATAGTGCATATGTCCGCATTAAAAATCCTGAGTTTGCCGGAAACTCTATTAATATTTTATCAACCGGACAGTTGAGTGAAGAATCGCTTCATATTGATCTGGATAATGATGGTGCTCTTCAAAGCTTTTTATTGTATGACCAGATAGGAACTGCACGTTCCGTTTTGGGAAGTAGTACCATTGGAGCGATCGAATGTGGTGTAAATGTGGGCATTTCTACTACAAAAGAGAATGGTTATTTGTTGAGTTATGTTGATGGTTGGCTGGTCGCGGATTCGGATAAGGTACCTGTGGGAGCATCTTGCCATGTTTATGACAGGACAGGAAGAGTGGTTCTGATAAAGAATTTTAATGAAAAGGGTGTACATATTGGTACCGCTTTGCCAACCGGATTCTATATAGCATTAGTACGTACTGCTACCCATCAGGAAGTATTGCGATTTATAAAAGAATGATGTGTGATTTAATAATAAATTTAGGTTTATAAGATGTCTTATTATTTAAAACTGAGTCTACGGAAGCGATTTCTTCTGTATTTTGTTCTGGCATTGAATGGAATGCTGGTAATGGGACAGGACGATGGTGCTGCACATTATCGTTCTGTCGTGAGACCGACAAAGAATCTCATTGTGATGCTTACTGATGGTACTTCGGTTGATATATTATCGGCTGCCCGCTGGTATCAGATTTACAATCAGCTTGGTGGCAGCAATCTATATATTGACCCCTGGCTATGTGGTTTAGTAAAGACGTATTCGTCGAATGCTCCTATTGTTGATTCAGCTCCGGCAATGAGTGCCTATATGACAGGGATGCCTCAACAATCGGGGAATATATCTGTTTATCCGCCGGCAGATGGTGCAAATGATTTGTTGGAGGTTGATTCTACAATGGCATACCAACCTTTGGCAACCGTTCTGGAGGCTGCAAAAATATTAAAAAGTAGGTCTGCCGGTTTGGTAGTCACTGTGGAATTTCCACATGCTACTCCGGCTGCTTGTTCTGCCCATGGACCTCGTCGTAGTAATTATACCGAGCTCGGCTCACAAATGATTTATCAGAATCTGGATGTTATGTTCGGAGGAGGAAATTCATTGATAACTGATGACATGAAAATACATCTTCAGAGTACCAATACGACTTATTTGTGTAATGATCTGCAAGGATTCCGCAGGCATAAAGAGGGCAAAGTATGGGCGCTTTGGGAAGACATGGACTTACCATATGTGCTTGATACAGATACGACACGAATACCGTCTTTACAAGAAATGACAGAAAAAGCGATTGAACTGTTGTCTCAGAATCCCAACGGATTCTTTTTAATGGTGGAGGGGAGTAAAGTAGATTGGGCTGCCCATGCCCATGATCCGGCAGCGTGTATCACCGAATATCTTGATTTCGACCGGGCCATTCATTCTGCAATTACCTTTGCTAAACAAGATGGGAATACTACAGTCGTTATATTATCCGATCATGGCAATAGTGGTTTCTCTATCGGAAGATATGATTTGAATGATTGTACGAGAGCAAGCATTGATACCTTGTTTCATTCTTTATCCGAGGTTCGTGCCAGTGTCCGCCATTTGGGTGATTTGCTTAAGAAAGCTCAATCTCAGGATTACAAAGGTATTGTTAAGAGATATACAAATATCGATATCACCGATGATGAAGTAGCCATGCTTGTGTCGGTTCAGAAACAAATACCTCAGGACTATATGAAAGCCAGTGACGAACAGACTCTTGTCGGAGCATTGAGCAATATACTCAACCGGCATAACTACATTGGTTTTACTTCCGGAATGCATACCGGGGAAGATGTTATATTGGCTTGCTACCATCCCAAGGGGGATGTACCTATGGGACTTAATACCAATATAGAGATTAACCGTTATCTGACCGATGTTTCCGGCTTTGATAAAAGTTTGCCTGCGCTGTCCCGCGAGTTATTCAGTAAACATACGGATGTCTTTGCAGATTGTAAATGGAGTATTGATAAAACAGATCCCCATTTTCCTGTTTTAACAGTGAAAAAAGGGAAGAATACTTTGTCTGTTCAGGCGAATAAGTCTGTGGGTACTTTCAATGGGAAACCCTTCCATGTGGGTTCCGTTGTGGTATATGTGGAGAGCACTAATATGTTTTATTTGCCTTGCAAACTATCTTCTAATCTTTAATAGATCAGGAAACAAAGACATTGGAATTTTATAAAAGACAGTGACATTGAAGGATTTACCGGGAGGATATTGTCTTTCCGGTGACTCTTTCTTATTATAATACAGACTCATAAATGTTGCCCGATGATTACTATTTAGTAAAACAAATGCAAGAACATGACAGTCAGCTTGCGTTTACACACCTGTACAAAAAGTATGGGCGGGCTGTTTATGTGCTGTGTTATCATTATCTGCATTCTGCAGAGTTGGCGGAGGATGCTTTACAGGATATCTTTTTTAGGATCTGGGACAAAAGGCGTACTAAAGATAAAAACACACCTTTCAGAAACTTTCTTTTTACCATTGCAAAAAATCACTTGCTGAATATATTGAAGTCGCAGCATTATCATGAAAATGTAGAGGATTATGTCAATCATGTAATTGATGATTCCAGCGATAAAGAAATAAAAATACTTAAAGAAAAACGATTGGATGATGTTCAACAAGCCATTCGGGAACTTTCACCCCAGAAACGCAGAGTGGTAGAGATGAAATTATACCATAATAGTACTAATCAGGAGGTGGCAGATAAACTGGCTATTTCCGTTAATACGGTAAAGTCTCTTTATACTTCAGCACTTCATGATTTACGCAGGATTTTAGCTCTCTTGTTGTTTCTTATTTAACAAAATCCGGTTGTTTTGTTGCCCATTCATTGGTTTGATATGCGAATTTCGTGTTTTCTGAAAATCTGATTAACAGAAAAATAGTTGATTTACTCCTTCCGCACAATTTTTTTTCAGTTTCTCAGTTCTTTATACTGATGAACCGGTTTCTTTTTATATGTATCCTCACTACCCTGGCTTTGTTCTCTTCTTTGAAAGTCAAGGCGCAGTTTGATGTGCACTTCACTCAATACTGGGATTTGAAGGGCTTTTATAACCCTGCGTGGGCGGGACAGACTGATAAACTCAATATTTCCGGTACATACTCTATGCAAATGATGAACTTCACCCATGCTCCGCGTAGTATGTATTTTGGTGCTGATATGCCTTTTTCGCTGTTCAATAAAAAGCATGGAGTAGGAGCGGGTTTTTTCAATGAGGGTATCGGACTCTTTAGAAATCAACGTGTCTGGCTGCAGTATTCTTATAAGCACCAGATACGGAAAGGAAGGTTGGGCATTGGTTTACAGGTGGGCTTTCTCAATATCTCCTTTGATCCTGCGGATATTTATCTCGGAGAAGACCAACAGGATGATCCGGCTTTTCCTACCCAGCAACAAAGTGGTATGGGGCTTGATTTGGGGATAGGTGGATTTTATTCGCATCCGAAATTTTATGTCGGTTTCTCTGGGCAACATTTAACCTCACCAACCGTAGAATTCGGGGCACAAGAGAGCGGTACGACCAATGAATTTAAGGTTGATCCAATGCTTTATTTCACGGGAGGATACAATATTCAGACTCGTAATCCGTTAGTTTCCATACAACCATCGCTCTTATTACAGAGTAATTTAACTTCGGTAAGACTCGATATGACAGGTCGTGTATTGTACACTTTTAACGAAAGAGTATTTGTTGGTGGACTCACCTATTCGCCGGGAGTTTCTGTTACAATCAGTCTGGGAGCTACGATTCGTGGAGTAACAGTAGGATATGCTTACGAGGCTTATACATCGAAGATTGGGATCGGAAACGGGAGCCATGATCTGGTGGTAAGTTATGCGATGGATATCAATTTGTTTAAGAAAAGTAAGAATAAACATAAGAGTATACGAATCTTATAATTGTGAAGAAAAGAATGAGAAGTAAAAACTGTATAGCAGTGACGTTGCTGGTCGCTTTGCTTTCTTCGTGTATGGGACGCATGGTAGGAGGAGGCTCCGGCGCACCTGGCGGAGAGGTGACAGGTGTCAGTACTACGGCATGGAACGAACCCGCCCCTTATGGCATGGTGCTGATAAAACGAGGTTCTCTGAAGATGGGCCCCGAAGAACAGGATTCGCTTTGGGGTGCTCCCGTACCGACAAAAGAAATATCGGTGGAGTCTTTTTGGATGGATGAGACGGAGGTTTCCGTGGCCAAATACAAACAGTTTGTATATTGGGTGCGCGATTCTATTATTCGTGAACGTCTTGCTGATCCGGCATACGGAGGCAATGAACTTTATAAAATAGAAGAAGACCGGGAAGGCAATCCTATCAAACCTTATCTTAACTGGTCGAAACCTATTCCATGGAGAAAAGCTACAGAAGATGAGCAGATGGCTATCCAGAGCGTTTATAGGAAACATCCGGTGGATGGGACGATGATGCTGGACGCTTCACAAATGAACTATTACTATGAAGTTTATGACTATGTGGAGGCTGCAAAGCGCCGTAACCGTTTGAATCCTACGGAACGCAATAAGAATACAGATATTCCTGCCAATCCGGATGAGGTGATTATGATTTCTAAGGATACGGCTTACATTGATGATGACGGTCGTATTGTGAATCGTACGATTACGCGTCCGCTCTCCAGCGAATGGGATTTTCTGAACAGTTACATCATTAATATCTATCCCGATACAACGTGCTGGGTAAATGACTTCCCGAATGCAAACCATGAGTCATATATGCGTCTGTATTTCAACCATCCAAGTTATAATGACAATCCGATTGTGGGTATCAGCTGGGAGCAGGCAAATGCTTTCTGCGTGTGGCGTACCAATTATTTGCTTGCCGGACTCAAAGGACAGGCCCGGTTCATACAGCGCTATCGCCTCCCGACAGAGGCTGAATGGGAATTTGCAGCACGCGGACGTGATGGCAATAAATACCCGTGGTCTGACGAAGAGACGAAAGATGAGAAGGGATGCTACAAAGCTAACTACAAACCTGGTAAGGGAGACTATACGAAAGACGGTAACTTGATTACTACCCGGGTAGGGGCATATTCACCCAATGTGAACGGACTTTATGATATGGCAGGTAATGTCTCTGAATGGACATCGACAGTATATACGGAGTCGGGCGTGATGTCAATGAGCGACGTCAATCCGGATTTGCGTTACAATGCTGCTATAGAAGATCCCTACAGGATGAAGAAGAAAGTAGTTCGTGGTGGTTCATGGAAAGATGTCAATGCATTTATTCGTTCGGACGCCCGGACTTCAGAATATCAAAACGAACAGCGTTCCTATATCGGTTTCCGATGCGTGCGTACACAGGTTGGTTATAATAAGAAAGGAAGATAATTATGGCAAATAGAGATAATAAGAGAAGTCTGCGACAGAAAATACAGGATTTTATGTCTACTCCCAAGGGACAGACAATCATGAACTACGCTTACAACTGGGGAGCATCGGTAGTAATCATGGGTACGCTCTTTAAATTAACTCACTTGCCGGGGGCCAACTTTATGTTGTTTGCCGGGATGGGTACTGAGGTATTGATATTCTTCCTTTCTGCTTTCGATCTTTCGGGTGTGAAGCGGAAAGAGGAGACAGGAGATTCAATGGTAGTGGGTGCTATGCCCGCTGGGACTGTGGTTGCAGGTGATGCTATGTCTCAGCAGGGAGCAACGCCGGTGAATACAGGTGCTATGCTCGGAGGGAATGTAGCTGCAACCGGAGGAAGCCCTTCGATAGTAGTGGTACAAGGTGGTGGGCCTGTACAGGCAGGTGCTCCGGTGCCATCCGTGCAGTCTGTTGCTGATCCGGTGAATAATGCACCTGTTACTCCGGAGATGGAAGAAGCTACTGCTGCTTATCTGGAGCAGTTGAAGGCGATGACTGAAATGCTTTCCCGTTGTACGGAACAGGCACAGACTATTTCTCAGGATACGGAACAAATGAATCTGTTGAGCAAAAACCTTGCAGGTATCAATGCTATTTACGAAATGCAGTTGCGTAGTGTAAGTACACAAATAGGAACCATTGACCAGGTACATGAACAAACTCGCAGAATGGCCCGGCAGATTGAAGAACTCAACGAAGTGTATGCCCGTATGTTGCAGGCTATGACTTCAAAATAAAAAAGAACAATTATGAGCTTTGGATCACAGACACCGCGCCAGAAGATGATAAACCTTATGTATATCGTTCTTATGGCATTGCTGGCACTCAACGTCTCCTCGGATGTGTTGCGTGGCTTTACCCTTGTGGATGAAAGTCTGACGCGTACTACATCCAATTCCTCCGAACAGAACCGATCGCTGTACAATGCATTGGCGGAGTCTATGGAGAAAAATCCTGAAAAGGTGGGACCGTGGTATGATAAAGCAATGCATGTAAAGCGGATGTCCGACTCACTCTATGTTTTCGTGGGAGACCTGAAAGCGAAGATTAATGAATCAAGCCAGGAAGATCTGGAAGCAGCTTCTTTTGTGATGTTTTCCCCCCGTACGGGCAAAGGAAAAGAATTGGCTTCGTGGATCAGTAAATATAAAACCGAAATTCTGGCACAGATAGAAGATCCGGTACAAAAGAAAATCATCAGCGATAACCTTACGCTGAACATTCCCCGTCTTTTTGAAGGTACTCCGGTAGCTGCTGCAGTTACTCTACTTACAAAACTGCAGAGCGATATACGTTATGCCGAAGGTGAAGTGTTACATACATTGACAAAAGACATTGATGTACATGATGTGCGTGTGAATCAGATTAATGCTTACGTCATTCCCAGCTCGCAGAATGTGGTGCGTGGTGGTAAATTGAGTGCACAGATTATTCTGGCAGCAGTGGATTCTACCCAACGCCCTACTATTTACATTGGTGATAAGCAATTGCCCGAAGACGCTCATGGATTTTATGAGACGGTTTGTAATACTACCGGTGAGTTTACTCTTCAGGGATATATGGAATTAAACCGTGGGAATGGTGATATATTGCGTCGTGATTTCTCTCAGAAATATCATGTGGTAGAGCCTTCTGCTACTGTTTCTGCTACTTTGATGAATGTGTTGTATGCCGGATATGACAACCCGATCAGTATTTCCGTACCGGGGGTTCCCAGCGGACAGGTACAGGCAAGTATTGCAAATGGCAATGGAACACTGCAACGGGTAGGCGGTGGCTATGTGGCACGTCCTACAGCTATCGGAAAAGAAGCTGTGATACGTGTTACGGCAACAGTAGATGGACGTACACAGGTTATGGGCGATTATTCGTACCGGGTGCGCCAATTGCCCGATCCTTCTCCGTTTATAGAGTATAAGGATGCCAATGGTAATATGAAACGTTATCGTGGCGGAAGTGGTTTGCCAAAAGCTGTGCTGATGAATACAGACGGTATTATTGCTGCCATTGATGATGGACTGCTGAATATTAATTTCCAGGTATTAGGCTTCGAAACTACTTTCTTTGATAATATGGGTAATGCTGTACCGGAAGTTTCATCCGGTGCCAGTTTCTCGTCCCGGCAGAAAGAGATGTTCCGTCGCTTGTCACGTGGAAAACGCTTTTATATCTCACGGGTACGTGCTAAAGGGCCGGATGGTGTAGAACGTTCATTGCCAACGACACTGGAAGTGATAGTGAATTAATAACGAATTACAAATTACGAGTTACGAATGATGAAACGTAAAATTATTATAGCTGTTGGAGTTACCATGTTGTTAGGGATACTTCCCACATGGGCACAACCGAAGGCCCGCGCTGCTCAGGAAGAGAATAAGAGTGCCAACGAACTCTCTGTCCGTGCTCAGACCAGATATCCTGGTTCCAAATCACTTCCGCAAGATGTGGTATGGACACGTGAGATTTATCGTACATTGGATATGACGAAAGAAGAGAACGGAGCACTTTATTATCCGGTAGAACCAATGGGAGACAGAATGAATCTTTTCTCGTTGATTTTTAAATTGTTGGGGCAAAAGAAGATTCCGGCGTATGAGTATACGTTGGATGGCACAGAGCGATTGACGGCTGATAATGAGATCAAGTTTAAGGATGTGCTTGACCGTTTCAGTATCTATTACGAACAGAGAAAGCTGAAAGATCGTCGTGATAGCGTATTGGTTATAGAAAACAGTGATATACCTTCTGGTGATATATTGAGTTATTTTGTGAAGGAAGTGTGGTATTTTGACCAACGTTCTTCTACTTACGGTTCGGTGATAACAGCTCTTTGTCCGGTATATCATCGCTCAGAAGATTTTAGTTCGGAACGGGTAAAATTACCTATGTTTTGGGTGAACTATAAAGATATTGCTCCTTATTTAAATGGAGCTATGGTGATGGCCAGCAACTTTAATAATGTGGCCAACCGTAGTATGGATGATTTCTTTGTTACCCGTCAATATAACGGGGAGATCTATAAAACTACCAATTTACAGAATCGTCCTTTGGCCGAATATTGTAAGACCGATAGTGCAATGATGAAGGAGCAGAAGAGGATAGAAACAGAACTGGTTAGCTTTGAGAAACATTTGTATGGATCGGATACACTTTCTACAGTTGCCAAACCAGCTATCAAAGAAAAAGTTTCTGCAAAGAAAACTGCAAAAGCGGCTGCCGAAGAGACAGCGGTGGGACAGGAAGCTGCTGTTCAACCTGAGGAAACTGTAAAAACGAATTCAAAAAAGAAAGGGCGTGAAAAAACAACGAGTACTTCCAGCGCTCGTCAAGGCTCTAAACGTGAGGCGGCTGCTCCTAAAGCTTCAGTTCGTAGACAAAGACGGTGAACAAAATAGTCCTAATTTGTGTTTTTTAATTTTAAATACATATCTTTGTCCCGAATTTTAAACACAATTTGATTATGAAAAGAATTATAAGTGCATTATTGGTAGCTGTATGTATAGGTATGGCTATGCCTGCTCAGGCACAACTTAAGTGGGGTGTTAAAGGTGGTGTGAATGTTGCGAAAGTGACTTTTGATGATAAACTTCTGAAATCAGATAATATGGCAGGTTTCTTTATCGGCCCGATGGCTGAATTTACAATTCCTGTTGTAGGACTGGGAATCGATGGTTCGCTGTTGTTCTCTCAGAAAGGTATTAAGGCTGATAACGACGCTGTAAAGCAATATGGATTGGATATTCCTGTGAATCTGAAGTATAATATAGGTTTGGGAAGTTTGCTGGGAATTTATCTCGCTGCAGGTCCTGATTTTTATTTTGATTTCAAAGGCAATGAAAATGGTTATGACAAGAGACGTGCAATGGTAGGTGTCAATGTAGGTGCCGGCTTGAAGTTAATTAAGCATTTGCAGATAGGTTTTAATTATAACATTCCTTTAGGAAAATCAGGTGATGTAACATGGAAAGATGGTTTTGATAGTGTCTTTAAAGCAGATAGTTATAAAACCAAGACTTGGCAGATTTCTGCTGCTTATCTTTTCTAAAATAGCTATTATTATATAACGCGGATTAACGCAAATTTACACAGATTAAACATACTATCTGCGTAAATTTGCGTTAATCCGCGTTTTTGTTTAAAGTAGTCAATTGAGCCCTTTAACTCACTTTTCATACGTTTCTCTGCTTTGTATCTCTGCTCCAAAGCGGAGATAAACTGCATCTTGGCATAAAAAAGGAACGGGTTCATTTTATTCTGCTCCCGGTTTGCATTATCTTTGTCCTCGTAATGAAAAAATATGTTGATGTCATATTGCCACTGCCGCTTCCCCGGAGCTTTACGTATTCTCTCCCCGATGAGGGTGCGGAAAATATTCAGCCGGGGTGTCGGGTTGTGGTTCCTTTCGGACGGAAGAAGTTTTATACGGCTATTGTTTGTAATGTACATTTTTATGCCCCTGTTGAGTATGAAGTAAAAGAAATATCTGCTATACTTGATACTGATCCTGTTTTACTGCCGGTGCAGTTTAAATTCTGGGAGTGGTTGGCGGATTACTATCTCTGTACGCAGGGAGATGTTTACAAAGCTGCTCTGCCCTCAGGGCTTAAACTCGAGAGCGAGACAATTGTAGAGTATAATCCGGATTTTGAGGCGGAAGGACGTTTGTCTGAGAAAGAGCAACTCATTCTTGATTTATTGTCTAAAGAACCGGAGCAATGCGTCACCAAGCTGGAGAAGGAGAGTGGTATTAAAAACATTCTTACTGTTATTAAATCTTTGCTTGATAAAGAGGCTCTTTTTGTGAAGGAGGAACTTCGACGAACTTATAAACCCAAAATCGAGGTTCGTGTTCGTCTGGCAGGTGTTCCCGATGAAAGACGTCTGCATATTCTGTTTGACATTCTCTCCCGGGCGCCCAAGCAGTTGGCCTTGTTGATGAAATATGTAGAGCTTTCGGGAGTCTTAGGTAATGCTCCTGTGAGAGAGGTGTCTAAGAAAGAATTGCTGGAACGTTCCGGTGTTTCTCCCGCTGTGCTGAATGGATTGGTGGAGAAGAAGATCTTTGAGGTCTACCCTTATGAAATCGGGCGTTTGAATGTTCAGGTCAACGATGTGGTATCTCTCAATCCGTTGAATGAACACCAACAGCGTGCATATGATGAGATAACAGAGCGGTTTCGGGATAAGAATGTCTGTTTGCTGCATGGTGTTACTTCCAGTGGAAAGACAGAAGTATATATTCATTTGATTAATGAAATGATCCGACAGGGGAAACAGGTACTGTATCTGTTGCCGGAAATAGCGCTTACTACTCAGATTACCGAACGCTTGAAACGGGTATTTGGAGCTCGTTTGGGGATTTACCATTCAAAGTTTCCGGATGCGGAACGTGTGGAAATCTGGCAAAAGCAATTGGGTACTGAAGGATATGATATAATATTGGGAGTACGTTCTTCGGTTTTTCTTCCATTTCGCAACCTCGGGTTGGTGATAGTGGATGAAGAACATGAGAATACCTATAAACAGCAAGACCCTGCACCTCGTTACCATGCCCGTAATGCGGCAATTGTCTTGTCTTCTTTGTATGGTGCGAAAGTTTTATTGGGTACTGCTACTCCTTCAGTGGAAACCTGGTATAATGCTACTACCGGCAAATACGGTTTGGTTGAGTTGAAAGAGCGATATAAAGAAATCAGGTTACCGGAGATTATTCCCGTTGATATAAAGGAACTGCATCGCAAGAAGCGGATGGTAGGGCAATTCTCTCCGTTGCTTCTTCAATACATACGTGAGGCACTGGAGCAAAAAGAGCAGGTTATTCTGTTTCAGAACCGTCGTGGGTTTGCTCCGATGATTGAATGCCGCACTTGTGGCTGGGTACCTAAGTGTAAGAATTGTGATGTCAGTCTGACTTATCATAAAGGTATCAATCAGCTGACTTGCCATTATTGTGGGTATACTTATCAGTTGCCCCGTTCCTGTCCTGCCTGTGATGGAACAGAGCTGGTCAATAGAGGATTTGGTACGGAGAAGATAGAAGATGATATAAAAATAGCTTTTCCCCAGGCAGCTGTGGCGCGTATGGATTTGGATACCACTCGTACCCGTTCTGCTTATGAAAAGATTATTGCCGACTTTGAACAGGGAAAAACGGATATTCTTATCGGTACACAGATGGTGTCTAAGGGATTGGATTTTGATCATGTCAGTGTGGTGGGAATTCTGAATGCCGATACTATGTTGAATTATCCGGATTTTCGTTCCTATGAACGGGCTTTTCAGTTGATGGCGCAAGTGTCCGGACGTGCCGGAAGAAGAAATAAGCAAGGCCGTGTTGTATTGCAGACCAAAAGTATAGATCATCCTATTATCTCACAGGTGATGGCAAATGATTATGAACAAATGGTAGACGGGCAGCTTGCCGAAAGACAGATGTTCCATTATCCTCCTTATTACCGGTTGGTCTATGTATACCTGAAAAACCGGAATGAAGCAATGCTGGAACAAACTGCTGATGTAATGGCAGGGAAATTACGTTCGGTATTCGGGGCACGGGTGTTAGGCCCGGATAAACCTCCGGTGGGGCGTATTCAGACTTTTTTTATAAAGAAGATCGTTGTGAAGATAGAGTATAATGCTCCTATGAGCCGTGCGCGGGAGTTACTCCTGCAAGTACAGCGGGAAATGATTGAAGATGAGCGTTTCAAATCACTAATCGTGTACTACGATGTCGATCCTATGTAGATTTATATATTTATTTATCCTTAGAATAGAAACTATGAAGCGAATTACGGTATTTTTATTTTCTTGTATGTTGGGCACGGGAATCTCCTTTGCTCAGCAAGGAACAACCCAGTGTGGAGTGCCGACCGGGCAAGCTCCTTACCCGGTGAATTCTTATATAGAGTTGCCGGACCCGGTGCAGCCCTCGGCGCAGGAATGGGTTGCGGTTAAATCTCCGCACACTTCCTGGGGAACCACAGATGTACATTATGCAAAACATGCTGTGCCAGGGTTAAAACAGCAAAACACCCTTCGGTTGCGTGCCTGGCGTGGTGAAAGAGTAAATGCGCAGGCTGTTGTATGGACAGGTAGAGAGGTAAAAGAGTTGAATTGCAGTCTCACTGATTTGAAGAATAACAAAGGTGACCTGATTCCTGCTGATGCCTGCAACCTTGGCTTTGTCCGTTATGTAATGACGGATGAACTGAATAAGGATAAGAAAGGTGGTTGCGGATATCGCCCCGATCATTCTTTATTTGATTCTTTATTGGTGGCAGATCCAATAGATCATACCATACAGGATATGCAACTTCTGCCAATGTCTACACAACCTGTTTGGGTAAAATGTCAGATACCGCAATCGGTAGCTCCCGGAGTTTATAAAGGAGATTTACTGATTAAAGATGGTGAACAATTGTTGGGTAAGCTTCGGTTAGAAATTCAGGTGTCCAACCGGGTATTGCCTGTTCCTTCCCAATGGGCTTACCATCTCGATCTTTGGCAAAATCCGTTTGCTGTGGCCCGTTATTATCAGGTACCGCTTTGGAGTCAGGAACATCTGGATGCCATGCGGCCGTTGATGAAGATGTTGGCAGATGCTGGCCAGAAGATTATTACTGCCAGTATAATGCACAAACCCTGGAACGGACAGACAGAAGATTTCTTTGAAACAATGGTGACTTGGATGAAAAAAGCGGATGGTACCTGGAGCTTTGATTATACAGTGTTCGACCGTTGGGTAGAGTTTATGATGAGTACGGGTATCAACCGGCAGATAAATTGTTATTCAATGGTACCCTGGGAACTCTCATTTCAATATTTTGACCAGGCTTCCAATACGCTGCAAGCGGTGAAGACAGCTCCCGGAGAAAAAGAGTACGAAGAGATGTGGGTGGCTATGTTATCTTCCTTTTCGAAACATTTACGGGAAAAAGGATGGTTTGATATTTGTACGATTGCTATGGATGAACGTCCGATGGAAGTGATGCAAAAGACATTGGCAGTGATTCGCAAAGCCGATCCGGAGTTCAAAGTATCTTTGGCAGGTAATTATCATGCAGAGATTGAACCGGCTCTTTATGATTACTGTATCAGTATCGGACAGGAGTTTCCGGTAGATGTGCGTATGCGCCGCGCTTCGGAGAATAAACCGACCACTTATTATACCTCTTGTGCTGAGGCTTATCCCAATACATTTACCTTTTCTGATCCGGCCGAGGCTGCTTGGATGAGTTTCTATTCAGCACAGAAACATTTGAATGGTTATCTGCGTTGGGCATACAATAGTTGGCCGCTCGAACCCTTGCTCGACTCTCGTTTCCGTACCTGGGCAGGAGGGGATACGTATCTGGTATATCCCGGTGCGCGTAGTTCTATCCGGTTCGAAAAGCTGGTTGAAGGGATTCAGGCACATGAAAAGATAACTTTACTGCGTAAAGAATTTTTAGAGAAAGGTAATAAAGCAGGCTGGAAAAAGATAGAGAAAATGTTGTCTGCTTTCCGTCTGACTGATTTCCCGGAGACACCTGCTGCTGTAACTGTAAATAGGGCGAATGAGATTTTGAACTCATTGTAGTGTGGGAGTATGGTGTACCATAAAAATAGACGCAGTTTCTTGTTCCCTTGTCTCTTAATCAATTAAACTTGCTGAATTTATGAAGAAAATATTGTTTGTTTGCCTCGGTAATATATGCCGCTCCTCTACAGCCGAAGGGGTGATGTTGCATCTTCTGAAAGAAGCTGGTCTGGAAAAGGAGTTTGTGATAGACTCTGCCGGCATTTTATCTTATCATCAGGGAGAGTTGCCGGATAGCCGGATGCGTGCTCATGCTGCCCGTCGTGGTTACAATCTGGTTCACCGTTCCCGTCCGGTACGTACTGAAGATTTTTATGATTTCGATCTTATTATCGGAATGGACGACCGGAACATTGATGATTTGAAAGAGCGTGCCCCGGGGCCGGAAGAGCAGAAGAAAATTCATCGCATGACGGAATATTGTACCCGTATTCCTGCCGATCACGTTCCCGATCCGTATTATGGAGGTGCTGAAGGTTTTGAGTATGTGATTGATGTGCTTGAAGATGCCTGTAGCGGGTTACTGAATAATCTACGGTAGAATATACTTAGTGTACCTTTGCATTTGTAATGCTTATCGGTTAAAAGAAGAGCCATCTTCAACCTGCCCGGACAGATTGAGGATGGCTCTCTTTATGATTAGAAGCTATAAACTTCTTTTATTTCTCTTCAGCCCACTCTTTGGCTCCCTGTTCTTTCAGTTTTTCTGTGAAAGCTTTGGCCTTTTCCATAGTGGCAGCTTCGTCTTCAGGGCTGGCATAAGCGTGCTTGTAACCTTGTACTTTATTCCATTCGCCACGGGTAAAGTCAGGGAAAGCAACTGCAGCACAATTGTTATCCATAGACAATTCTCCCAGTTCTGCCAGGCAACACCATTCTGCCATATCATATACATCCATATCCAGTGGCAAGCCATTTTGCAGACAGTATACCAGACGGCTGTCCATGATGAAGTCCATACCGCCATGTCCGCCTACTTCTTTAGCCATTTCACCATATTTTTTCAGAATAGGGTGCTGGTATTTCTCTACTAAAGCGTTCATCTCATCTTTGGGCAGGAAGCTATGAGAGCTAAGGTCGTCCACTTTGGGTTCTACTCCCGAAGCACTCATTTGCTTAGCATCCAGTGCATAACCCTGTACCGGGTATTTGTTAGCAAAGCCTTTGGTTCCTGTAAGCTGATATAAACGGTTGTAAGGTTGCGGAGTCATTACATTGTGCTGTATTTCGATCACTTTTCCATTCTCTGTACGGATGAGTGTTGTAGTGTGGTCACCATTGCGGAAGTTGTTGCAGGCCTCACCGGTTCTCTCTTCTACCAGTGCTTTGCCTACTGCCGATTTGGTATCCATGGCAACCAGTGTTTTCATACGGTCTCCACGGTGTATATCCAGTGCCTGAGCTACAGGGCCAAGTCCATGAGTAGCGTATACATCACCCCGGTGTTTCATATTATAATCCAGGCGCCAGCCTAACTTGTCAGCTTCTCCGTTCTTCCAATAATGATCCCAGAATGGCTCCAGATTATGAATATAAGCACCCTGGGCGCGGAGAACTTCTCCGAATACTCCTTGTTGAGCCATATTCAATGTATTCATTTCAAACCAGTCATAACAGCAGTTTTCCAGAATCATGCAGTGCTTGCGTGTCTTTTCTGACATGTCGATCAATGCCCAGCACTCTTCCAGGTTCATAGCCGAAGGAACTTCAATGGCTACATTCTTACCGTTTTCCATAGCACAGATAGCAACCGGGAAGTGGTGTAACCAGTCGGTAGCAATATAAACCAGGTCTATATCGTCACGTTTACATAACTCTTCGTATCCTTTTTCACCCGAGTAAACAGCTGCTTTAGGCATAGAAGCTTTTTTCAGATATTGCTGACACTTTTCAGCACGTTCTTGTTCGTAATCACAAAGGGCTACAATCTGTGTACCCGGAATGTGGGTGAAACGCTCTACTGCACCAGGGCCACGCATGCCCAATCCTACAAAACCAACGCGGACGACATCCATTTTCGGAGTAGTCAGCCCGACTACACTGGCCTGTCCTGCGGGGCGTTCCGGAATTTCCACTACGATGGTTCCTTTATCCCAGCTCCAGTGGGTTCCTTTATCCGATACTTGTACGGATGGTGACTGGGCAGAGCATGCGGCAAAAGCTACACAAGCACTCAATAATAAAAACTTTAATCCTTTCATGATATATAATTTATAGTTTAAAAATGTGGCAAAACAAGTTTGATACTTTGTGTATTACCAGCCGGCATGTACACTTTTGTTGACATAGGAGTCTGCTTCCCGTTTTTTCTCACCGGTATAGTTCCATTCAATCTCGTCTTTATATTCTTTGCCTTTATACCGGACGATAGCTGTTAATGTATTTTTACCATTATTCAAGGTCACTTCGTCAAAGACGTAATGTACGTCTGTATATCCTTTTCGTATGCCATTCAACTCTTGACCGTTAAGATATACTTTCGGAGTACCTATATTGGAATATATAGTGACGGAAGTTACTTTTTTCTCTCGTTCGGTGTTTCTGCGTTGTGTAAGATACAGCACCGGATCTTTACTCCAATTAGCTTTGTACCAAAAGTAAGAATCTTTTTTTATTTTCCGGTCAAAAGTAACCAGTCCTTTTAAATTACGTGCAGGTACTCCGCCGCGTCCCCACATCGGGACAGCGAAATCAAACGTATTCCAAAGGTAAGAAGCAATGATAGATGGATGTTCGGCTATCACGCTCCATTGATATTCGTGTGTTTTTGTCTGGAAGGTTTCCGGATAGAAGGGTTTGGTCCAGTTCAGGGCATCTCCTAAATATTCGGTTTGGTGCTCGATATTGGCATCTGCTCCGTATTCCGTAAGCATTAGCTTTTGCCAGGGATACTCTTTTTCCATATTTTCTATCCAGGGCTTAATGTCCTGAACCTTCTTTTCGTACCAACCGAAATAACGGTTCATCCCCTGTATGTCGGCGTTTTGGTTTACAGGATGTTCTGCATGCCCATATCCGTTTACTGAGACTGTATACCTGTCGGGATCTTCCGTTTTAGCCAAATCATGTAAGGCTTGTGTTAATGAAGCCGTATATTCATGTGGTTGGTATACTTCATTATGGAGTCCCCATACGTAAATGGAAGGATGATTGAAACTCTGCCTGATCAGTTCGCGCAATTGCGTCTGTGCGTTTTCTGCTTCATAGCCGGTTACACGATTAACGAAAGGTATTTCGGCCCAGATAATCAATCCAAGACTATCACAACGGGAATAGAGATAATCGGATTGTTGGTAATGGGCAAAACGAACGGTAGTAGCTCCTACATCCATGATAGTAGCCAGGTCAAAATCGTGTTGCTCATTTTTAAGAGCACTTCCCAGGCCCCACCAGTCCTGATGTCTTGTCACTCCATACATCGGATATTTCTCTCCGTTCAGATAGAAACCTTTGCCGGCTATAATCTCGTATTTGCGTACTCCCAATGGCTGGGTCACTTCATCAATCACTTTACCATCGGCCAACAGACGGGAAACAACTTTGTATAAATAAGGGTCTTTGCGGCCTTGCCATAAATGAGGTTTCTTGAGTTTAAAAGTAGTGTAATAACTTTGAGTTCCTTGTGGAGTAAGCTCAATGTCTTGATCGTCAGAAGCTACTTTCTTTCCCTCCTGTGTGTAAATTGTATTTTGAAGTACCAAAAATTCCGGTTTCAGACTGCCATTGTCCAGTTTCACTTTTACGGTAATATCTGCCGATTGATGCGATACATTTTTTTGTGTGATATAGATACCGGGCGAAGCACAATCCATAACTGTTATGTTACTTTGTTCCGTAACGATCAGCCACACGGGGCGATACATGCCTCCATATACTCCAAAAAGACTGTGATTGACCGGGATAACATCCGGACGGGCCGTATTATCAGTTTTTACAAGAATCTCGTTATCTTCACCATATTTTAGAGCTGTTCCTATCTCTGTGGCGAAAGCGGAATACGCACCTTTGTGTGTACCTACCAGTTTTCCGTTTACATAAACTTCGGTACAGGTTCCTACTCCTTCAAATCGTAAGAATACTCGTTTGCCCTGCAAACTCTTGTCCGCATAATAGTTCTTTTTATAGTATCCTGTTCCTTCGTAAAAGGAGTTCACTTTTACCTGCATGTCTTTAGCATTCCAGGTGTGGGGAATTTCCACTTCCTCCCATTTGGAATTCCATTGGGAGACAACCTTTGCCGGTTCACTTGAAAAAGGGCCTTTTTTGAATAGCCAGCCTTGATTGAAACTTATTGTCTCACGGGCGTGCAAGAAAGACGTGTAGCTGCATAAGCAAGCGATGAGCAATAAATAGATATAAATATGTTTCTTCACTGTATAGTATGATTATTAGTTTGCCATCTTGTAAATTTGACTGCCGGCCAACAAAAATGCACCGACTCCGTACACTTCGGTCATATCGCGGGTTACTTTGCGCGGATCTGCTCCGATGGGTTGTACATAACCTAATTTGCCGTCCGGTGCTACGGCATCCAGCATAGCCTGCCAACCTTTTGTGATAACAGGCGCGAAGGTGTTTTTATCCAGCAATCCCTCGTTCACTCCATATGCCAAGGCATAGACAATAAAGCCGGTGGCACTGGTTTCGGGCGAAGGGTAAGAAGCGGGGTCGAGCAGGCTGGCATGCCAATATCCGTCCGGACTCTGTAACTCTGCTACACGCGTGCACAAAGTAACAAATAATTTTGCATAAAAGTCACGATTCTTGTCTTTTTTAGGGAGTGCCTGGAGTATTTCGGCAAGACCTCCGAGTACCCAACCGTTACCACGTCCCCAGAAAACCTTCTTTCCGTTAGCTTCTTTTTTTCCGAAGTAGCGGCGGTCACGGTAAAATAAGTTTTCCTCTTTATCGAAAAGATAGTCGTAAGTAGCCTTGTATTCTTTATTCATGAACTTTATGTATTTTTTCTCTCCCGTGAGGGCATAAAGTTTGGCATATACGGGAGGTGCCATGAAAAGGGCATCGCACCATGCCCAGCGGTCCAGTGTCTCTAACTTTCCGTAATCCAGTTCCAGGGTTGTTTTGGCAGGATGTTCTACCACCCAGTTGGCGCGGGCCATTACCGGCATGATCATTTTCTCCTGTTTGTACTTCTTGTATAAGTCGATAAAGGGTTGCCCCACCGCAATGAAATCGGCGTGGTACATCCATTTTCCTACCTGGAAATGATTCTTCCGCCCTATCTTCAATAACCATTTGTAGTAGGTATCGTTACCGTCTTCCTGTTCAGCTATTTCTGCCCAGTCTATCATGCCCATGTAGAGGGCTGCGTGCGTCCAGTCCAAGTCGTCGTGCTCAGCTCCGTTGTTGGGATTGGCTATCTGCCAATCAGCTACTCTTTTCATCACTTCTTTGGTGGCTGCCTTTGTGAAAGGTACCTGTGCCGATGCTACAGTTCCGATCAGATAGGCAACAAGGACCATAAAACCTTTTTTCATGAAATTGATTTAATTAATGATTCTACTTTAACTGTGGGACTATCATTTAGTATTACTACCCACTTTCTTTTTAGACACTAAAAATGGCGTTTACCCTATGTTGGTATCTTTAATTTTCATTGATTCATTACTGATCGGACATGAACTGAACTCACCACAGAGTAGCACAGAGTTTCACAAAGTATTATTTATCTGATGAAACGCGGATTAACACATAAACACAGATTAAAAGATTGTAGTTCTTTATCTTAGATTTGTTTCCCTTTGCGAAAATCTGCGTTTCAAAAAAGATTTAAACTCTGTGGAACTCCGTGTTACTCTGTGGTGAAATACACTCAAAACCGTACAGTGACGAAGATTATGATCCTATCTTTTCGATGGAGGAAGTATCCGTAGACGGCATTGTTACCGTTATCCGGTGTTGTACTTTGTCTTTCTCAGAAAGGAACATTTCTTTCCCCGGTGTGCAGTCTTGTTTTAGATGTACATGTAAAGCAGTATGAGATGCACATGTCGTACTGTCCCACATGCACATGTCGTACTGTTTTACATGTACATCTAAAACAAGACTGCACACCGAGGCTTCATACGTTACTCTACGAGATAGAGCTTTATCGATACCGGAGAAAGAGATAGATAGCAATGACAAACGTTATTAAGTTTAAAACTGGATCTATTTACGATTAGACGATTGACGATGTACGATTGGAATTACTCTATCTCTAGCATCGCTGAAAAACAGGCTTTTAAAAGGGTAACTTCAATCGTACATCGTACATCGTCTAATCGTAAATAGATTCGATTCATTATTGATCAGTATAAGTATTTGATGACTTTCCTTTTATCACCATTCCGTAGAACTATCACATACAGTCCGTTGGGTAGATTATTCTTTTGTATGATTGCTTGGCAAGTACGATCTCCCAATAACTCGTTAGCTACTTTGACTCCCTGTTCATTATAGATGGTAACTCTTGTTTCCGGGTAGGAAAGGAGATCTTCGTCCGTTTCTTCTTCCTCTATCCCTGTGCCGCCTCCTTTTGTCAGCTTATACATTTCGGTAGCTGCCAACAAAAAAGCTCCTACGCCGAAAGTAGCTGTCATATCTTTGGTTACCTTCTTCGGGTCCTGCCCGATAGGTTGTACCCAGCCTAATTTTCCATTTTCGTGTATCGCTTCACACAATACATTCCATGCTTTTATTGCAGGTTCATACGCTTCCTGTTGTGTCAGCAGCCCGTTGTTCAGTCCGTAAATCAGGGCATACGTAATGAGAGCCGTACAACTTGTTTCGGGTGCCGGATAGCTGTCCGGGTCCAGTAAGCTGGCATGCCATGCTCCTTTTCCATCCTGCAATTTGATGAGGCTTTGTGCCAATGAACGGAAGATACTTTCGTAATAATTTCTGTATTCAGAATTCGCAGGCAGTGATTTCAGAATATTGGCGATTCCGGCTATTGCCCAGCCGTTACCTCTGCCCCAAAATACCTTTTTGCCGTTGGCTTCCGTCTTGTTGAAATAGCTGTCGTCTCTATAAAACAGCTTTTCGGTTTTATCGAATAAGTAGTCGTAGGTTTTTCTGAACTCTTTGTCCATGAATTCAAAATAGCGGGTATCATTCTTTAAAACACTCATCCGGGCGTACAAGGGCGGTGCCATAAACAGGGCATCACACCACGTCCATGCCTCCTTGTTCCGGTAGCTCATAGAAGTATTACGAGTATCGGACATCACCCGTTCCATACGCTCCAGGGTTCCGGCAATCATCTTATCTTGTTTGTGTTTGCCATACATGGTAGCGAAGAACTGACCGATGCAGAACTCATCTGCATGATAAGGATAAATGCCATTCATTTTCCAGTTGCTTTGGGTGCCGATACCGGACAACCACTCCCAATAGGCAGCGCTCTCTTCTTCTCTCAGCGTTGCCCACTCGGACAGGCCGATGTATAATACTGAATGTGCCCAGGAGGCTATGCCATTGTCGTGCAGGTTTCCTGAAGCCGAATAGTGGAAGTTATCTATCTGCCAGCTTACTACCCGTTTCACTTGGCTTTCAACATCTGTGTAGCTGGGAGGAGTATGGTTACCATTGGCGACTGTTACATTACATCCTAAGGAGAATAGGAGGAACAGTCCTGATACATATATGCTTTTCTTCATAAATAGAGGGTGTTAGCGTATAAAAAATCCGCAACACCTCCTTTGGGGGAGAAGGAGGCTGTTGCGGACATCGGAAAAGAAGGAATTAATGTACTATAAACTTAGCTGTGGCTTTCTGACCGGCAGCTTTATCTGTTACATGCAGGATATAAATGCCTTGTGACAGACTGTTTGTATCAATCGTTGTGGTATTACCCTGTGCCCGAACACTACCTGTTGTGTCATACAACTTGAATTCGATACCCTGAGTATTACTTGTGATGATCTGTACCTGTTCTCCTTGTTTCACCGGATTCGGATAAACTGATACGGTAAAGTCGCTGTTGCCGGCTTTTACTTCTGTAATACCAGTCGGATCACCGCTTTCCGGGATATCCATCAGTGTTTTCTTACCGATGTTAAAGTCAGAAACCTGGATGGTGCTGCTGTTAATTTTGTCGTAATCTGTAATCGTTACTTTGATATAACGGAAAGATACTTTATTAGGCAACAATATCTTATTTTCGGCTACAGAAGTATCCAGGGTTATATTCTCCAGGACGGGAGTGAATTCATCCGCTTCATTGTTCTTGCCATAGAAAGATATGCGATTGGCTCTCAGACTTGCTGTAGTATTGCTATAATCACGGTGGCGATAGACGAAATATTCTATTTCCTGCGGAGTCTGCATATCAATTGTGAACGAAGGAATATAATCTGCCGGTGCTACGATACCAGAGAAAGTCTTTCCCGGTTTCACAAACAAGAAGGATGTTACGGTACTGTCGTCAATTATATTCTTAGGATCGTCTCCTCCTACAGTTGCATCTGCCGGGCCTGCCAAAGAAGTAGTAATGGTCCATGCAGAACGGTCTGCCAAAACATCTCTACCGGTTGAGGCAGGTGTGTTTTCATTCACCACGAACTTCATAGAACGGCCTTGATAAGGAGCTTCACTCTGATAAGTAACAAGACGTCTGCCTTTCACAGCCGGAGTTTCAATGCCTAAGTTGATCGGGCTGCTACCATTTGTCGGATCGGAGATATATACTACTGTTTCTGCTTTATCGGCATCCTTCACCAATACTACGCAGCCCGCGTCAGCTTCCACTGTCAAACCATGTTTGCTGAAACCTGCTGATTTGTAGAATACTAATCCGTACATTTTCAATTCCTTGTGATAAACAGCCTGTACAGAGTCAGTGTTGATGATGATCTCGACGTTATCGCTCTTATAAGCCTTTGCATCATCCTTGCTGATGCCCGGAACGATGATATAAGCGTATGATCCGTCAGTTGGTTGTGTGCCGTGGTTGAAAGATAAAGTAAAGACATTGTTCTTCACTGTTTCATCGGCATAGTTGGTGTTGATGTCATACCAGTTACCGGTTCTTTCACCTGCGTTCAGTTGCAATTTGCCCTTCTGCGGGAAATAGTAACCTACGTTTCCGTGGAATGCCCAGTCCAGATTATCCTCGTAATTGTAATCTCCTGCCTGCAAGGTAGATTCGCTACCATTGGAAGAAACCACTACATCGCCATCCAGCAAACACTGGTTGACAGTTGTGTTCACCTGGAATTCAGAAGCAGACTTGATGCTGTTGCCCAGACAAACAATCTCTTTGTCGAAGAAGAACCATGCCTTATTAGCCGACGAGTTTATATTAAATTCATTGTCTATGTACTTGTAAGCAGATACACTGCACAGGCTGTCTGTAACACCACCTGCAAATGCCGATTGTCCCATCTTGATATAAGTGCTGGCTTGCGGTATTTCTGTGAATTCCGGACAAGTTACACCAGGTACTTTCGCATAATTCCATACCGGGAAGATGTTATAGTATTCGTTTCCTTTTACCATGATTGCGGTAGAACCATCCGACATGAAGTACTGCTTGATACCTTCGCCGTTGTCCTTCAAATATTCATTGCGTGCCGTACGGGTAGAAACCAAGCGCAAGTCTACTGTATACTCCGGACGCTGGTGGAGTGTGTAGTCACCACGGAAGAAATGTGTGCTTCGGGGTTCCAAGCCATAAGACGGTTGCTGAGTTCCGTTGATACGTGCGATGGTTTTCTCATATTTATCGGTATTGGCAGGATCTAATGCGATCATGCGTTCGATGATGCCTGTTCCCTTCTTGGTTGCACCGGGGCGGGTAGAAGAACGGCCGATTACGTTATATGACATATATCCACCACGAATGGTACCTATATACGTATTTACCAGACTGCTCAGGATATCCAGCTGTTGTCCGGTTACTGTAAAACGAGTGCCGGCTGCATAGCTGCAAGCCTTGGTGATACCATCCAGGAATACATCACCGTATGCGCCGATATGTAATTGGTGTCCGTGTTGAGTAAATGAGTTATCATACTGGATACCTTCTGCACCAGTAGTATATTCAATGGTAGAGTAGATCTGATCCATTGCTTCACGCATCAGGTTGTCATCTTCTGTCAGGCAAGCGCGGTACATCCAGTGCAAAGCTACGTCCACACGGTTTGCTCCTGTCTGAGAACTGGGGCTTCCGCCTTTATTTTTCAAGCGGGCGATAGATTTATTGAACAGGTCTTCAGAGATTTTCTCTTTGCCTAAGTTCTGCATAACAATCAGGTACTGTCCCATACGTTGCGGTTCACCGATTTGATTCTGATACCAGTTGTTGGAACTTGGCTGTTTGCTATGCCAGTAGGTAAGCATTAAGTCCATCTTAGCTTTCAGCTCATCATTGCCATAATACTTGCTTTCGGTTTGGGTATAAGCCAATCCCATAGCGAGCAGTCTGTCAAGATGTTGCATTGGCGGCCAGTCTGTGCGAGCATCAGATGCATAGTCTATATCAGGGAATGAACCGTCGTCTTGCAATTGTGTCAGATAAGAAGCTACGTTTTTATCGAGTTGGTCAATAGTGGAGATTTTACTTGCAACAACATCCGTAATAATACGATTGATGAAAGTCTTATAGACGGATTCTCCCAATACTGTAACCTTGCAAGTGGTACTTACAGAAGCATTGTTCTTCAATTTGGCTGTGATTGTTGCTTCACCGGTAGCTTTACAAAGCACTTTACCATCTGCGGTAATTTCTACCACTCCCGTATTGCTTGATTCGAGTGTATACTCTTTGTCTGTAGCGAATAGAGGAGCAAATCTTACGTCAAGGTTCGTCGTTTCGTTGGCTACGAATTCATAAGAGTCCTGTCCAAAGAAGATACCAGTAGTTGCTACTCCTTCTCCGGCACAGGAGATGGAAGTTTTATAGTTAGTAGGATTGTCATACATACCCTGCATCCAGAATACATCAGCAGGAGCATCTTTAATGGCTATCGGGCGGATATTCAGTTCGCCTGCAGGAGTTCCCGAAGTAATGACCTCCTTCTCTGCCCAGGTAGCACCATTATCTGTGGTTTCGTAACGGTAGATTTCGAAAGTACCTTCGGCTGCCTTCTTTGACAGGTAAACGGTATTCAAATCATTTGCTCCGAAGCAGATACCTCCGGCCTGGTAAGACTTGGCTTTAAAAGTATTTCCCTCAACTGCTTTGTATTCGCTCATAGGAACTCCGTCTCCGGTGGTAATTGCTGTACTTTCCCATGCAGTTCCATTCCAGCGGGCATAATAGTAGGTGTGTCCTGTTGTAGTACCATCTTCTGCGGCTGTGAAAGCATCGTACAATACTACTGGATTACTGCTGGCATCGAGTGCAATATCATACGCCCATACCTTGTTGGTATCCTCTCCTTTGGCAATAACATCCAGTTCACTACTTTTAGACTCGGTGACATTCATACCGGAAATCGCTGTACCATCCGCCTTTTTGAATTCTAATTTGTCTCCTGTGGCATTTTTATTAATCTTCAGATAATGTACCGTGCTGTTTTTATAAGTCAGGCCAGTACCTAAGTGTGTAACCACCATGTGTATAGTGCCATCTGCAGCTTGGCAAGTACGCATTTGTGGAACTTCGTCGCGTTTTGCGTATGCATTTCCGATATCAGAGCCGATAAATCCTGCTCTTGTTTTAACTGCAGGTAAATTTCCGGTTTTATCGGCTACATTTGTAAAGAGAGAGTAACCTATATTGTTTTTTGAACGCCAGAATACGACCAGATCATTTCCCACCATGTGAGGAGTAGTGGAACTGATTCCATATCCAGTCTGTTTTTGAGAACTGGACCACTCTGTAATGTCTTCCGCATTGGTGGAATACCAACTATAGAAGCCATTTTCTTTCTTATTGTCTGAACTGAAAAGTAGTAACTGTCCATTTCCTCTCACTGTAATAGCAGGAGACGAGAAATCATCCGAATAACCGGTAGATACAACCTTTTCTTTGGTTTCTCCTGTTGTGTGATCGTAAGACGCAACAATTAATGCTTTACTGGAACTAATCCAGGTAAAATAAGTTTTTCCGTTGTAATAAACGGCACTGGGTTGAGAGTTAAAAGACCATGCACCATCTTCTGTTAATGGCACGGTGACTTTCTCTGCTTGTACGGTAGTAGGCCCACCCATAAGCAGCAAAGCCCCTAATGAAAGAGTAGTAAGTAAGTGTTTCATAATAAGTTAAATTTATAAGAGAATTTAAAGTGTCGTTAACAAACTTGTGTAAAAAGAATATCCTCTGCGACCTGATGCCGGTCGACAAAAGAGACGCGAGGATATTCTGGTTAAATATTCATAGAGAGATAGATTTTTATAGTTTATTCATCAAACGAGATATCCAGCGGTTCTATATTGTTTTCTGAACCGGTATATCCAGGAGTTTGATTGATATGTCCTTGCACATTTGTCGAAATGGCATTTAATGCAATTGGCCACAATACATGATGCGGAGCCATTGTGTAATAGTTTCCTGCAGAAGTCTTCACGCCCTTATTATAGAATTCGGTAACGTCCATGATGTGATCATAAAAGAAATTCTTTTCGGTAAAGTGCTCCATATCGTATGTACGTCCTTTGTCGTCAACTTTTCCTGTCTTGGCATAGATGAAAGCGATACGGGTTAACTCCGTTTTACGAGGTTCCTCGTAGTAGAGTTCACGAGCTCTCTCGTCCAATATAGTACGGATGGTCATGTCATTAGCTGTAAACTCAGATGCCTGTGCTCTGCGACGTACTTCGTTTACATCGTCAGCAGCTTTCTGGAGGTTGTCCATTCCACCTTTCCAAACATAAGCTTCTGCTCTTAACAGATAGGTTTCTGCCAAACGGAAGACGTACCAGTCGGCCCATCCACCACGCCACCAGCTATCTTTCTGGTCAGCGATATTGGTTTTATAGTGTGGCCATCCCACCCAGTCACGGATGGTATCGTTCACCAATATATTGCCTTGGTCGTCTCTGAATTGCAGGGGTTTTCCATACCATGGAGATTTGCTTTTCTCTAACTCCGGATTGTTGTAAACCAAGTCGGTCATTTCGATCCAGTTACCTTTGGCATGACGTAAATCAGTATTATCGGGTGTCCAGATCATATGAGTATGATACCAAGTGGAACGAGCAGTACATACACCGCGTCCGTACTCTTCGAGGTAAGGATTCTTTGTTGCATTATTATCAGTGAATCCGTTTTTACCGTCCGGGGTTTTTATTTCTCCATCTTTAGAGTACCAAGGCAATACTTGGCGTTTAATTTCCAATCCGGCAGCAGAACGAACATCTTCTCCGGCATCATAACGGTCGAGTACCATATAAAGTACCTCTTTATTTTCCGGTAATGATTTGTTAGCTGACTGATGTAAATCCCAAACTACATTTTTGGTAGGATCTGCTTTGTCTACTCCGAAACGTTGGGTCATCAGGCTATGCACACCGTCATTAATCACCTTATTGGCTGATTCGATAGCATCATCGAATTCACCCAAAGCCAAGTTAATTTTAGTCAACAGGTGGTAAGCAGCAGCCTGAGTTACCATGCCGATATATACTTGATTGGACAGAGCAGGAGCAGTACGTTCCAGATCTTTCTTCAGATAGCGCAAAATAGCTTCACGCTTAGTAGTGTAGAAATCGTAACGGGGAGCAGTAACTTCCTCTGTAATGAACGGGATATCGCCAAACTGGTTTACTAAGCGATAGTAACGGAAAGCGCGGTGGAAGCAGGCCAGACCTTCAATTTCCAAACGTTGCTGTTCGTTATCGAATTTTGCAGTTTTTGAACGGGTCAGCAGAGTATTTGCATCTTTAATACCTTTGTAAAGGTATGTCCAGAAGTTATTAATCTGACTGGCATTTCCTGTCAATGAAGCGCTCGGAGTGATCTGACGAATCAAATCTTGCGGAGAGTTGGCAGCATCTGTACGTCCGTTGACACTCATATCCGAGAAAAAGTATTCGGAAAGGATACAAGGGTCTGCCGAACCGGCAGTGGGGTAGAAATCAAAATAGCGTACGTCGCGATTCAACATATCGGTTCCTGTCTTCAAACCGTTGTAATTGATAAACGAGTTTTCCGGTGTATAGAATGACAGCGGTTTGGGATCCAACCAGTCTGAACAGCTACTGGCTAACATCGAAAATCCAATGATGCAGGCTATACCTGCTTTATTATTGATTAGTCTCATATTTCTTCGGGTATTATAAAGTCAAGTTAATTCCAAAATAAATGATTCTTGGGGTGTTTTTATCACTGTTTTCCGGGTCGTAACCAGGCCAGTTGGAGATATATCCCGCATTTTTCATGGTTGCATTGATGTTGAGTGCCTGAATCTTCAAGGGTTCGATCAACCTTTTTGGGAAAGAGTATCCCAATGAGATATTGTCGAAACGCAGGAAAGAAGCATTTTTATAAATGGCATAAGTAACGCCGCTCGGCTTCTTGCTTGCCAGACGAGGATATTCGTTGTTACGATTTTCCGGTGTCCAGTACTCGCGTTTGATTTGGTTCGTTACATTTAGCAGTGCATTGTCATTCGTGAAACGTCCTAATGTCTGCTTATGTCCTAAATAAGAGTACATGCTGAAAGAGAAAGTCAGGTTCTTGAACAAGGTAAATTCATTACGCATGTTCCAACGGAAACGTGGAGTTTTTGTACCCTGGAACACTTTGTCTTCATTGGTATATGACCCGTTGCCGTCTACATCGAGCAAATGAACATCACCCGGTTGCTGACCGTATTTGGCTGCTTCTTCGCGATCTTCTTCCTGCCAGATACCAACTACTTTGTAATCCCAAATCTCGTCAATATCATGACCGATGAAACGCTTGTTCTTGATATCATCGGCTTCTTTTTGTCCGATTACATTTCCGGCTTCATCTTTGATGTCTTCCATGATGCCATACAGATGCGTGATCTTGTTTTTGTTGTAAGCAAAGCTGAATGAAGTGCGCCATGTCAGATTCTTCATTTTGATATTGGTAGAGTTTAATGATAATTCAACACCGTGGTTCTGCACTTCACCAATATTTGACATTACTGTAGAGTATCCGATAAGATTGGGTAGTTCACGGCTTACCAACAGATCTTTTGTGATCTTCTTGTATACATCTAAACTACCGTTCAGGCGACCTTTCAGTAAAGTGAAGTCCAAACCGGCATTCCAAGAAACGGTAGATTCCCATTTCAGATTGGGATTTGCCATTGTCATAGCATAGAATGTGTTGATTGTAATAAGTTTACCTGTTGCCGGATCAACATACAAATATTTACGGGGAGACAGTTGCATGAAAGCGGCATAAGTATCGACGGCACGATTACCGTTTTTACCCCAGGAAAGGCGAAGCTTACCATATTCAAACCATTCCGGCATGTTTAACCATTTTTCTTCGGAGAATACCCAACCCAAAGCAACAGCCGGGAAAGTGGCACGCGGATTTGCCAAACCGAAAGCTGAGTAACCGTCACGACGTACAGTGGCTGTGATTAGATAGCGTTGATCGTATACATAGTGTAAACGTCCCATATAGGCATCGCCGGTGCGATAAATATCGTTACTTTCTATCTTTGGAGTGGTACCGAAACCAATACCGCCATAACCCAAGTCATCAGTTGGTTGGAAGTCTTCATTGGTCATCTCGTCTTGCCAGCGTTGGAATTTTTCCCAGTTGGCAAGGAAAGTGAAGTCGAAGGAGTGTTTGCCAAAAACTTTGTTCCATTTCAGCATATTATCCCACTGCCAGTAAAAATCTTTAGTCTGTTTACGTTCTGCACGTCCGTTTTGTGAACCTGCACTCGGATGGTCTGCCGACTTCTGATAGAGGTAGTTAGTCCATTCAAAACGTGGAGAGTAAGTCGTTTGTATAGAGAATCCAAGCGGTAAGTTAATCTTCATATAGATAGAAGCATTCAGGTTCTCAATATCATTGCGTTTGGCTGTGTAAGCTGGTGTTACCAATGGGTTGATTTGGTTATTATTGCCCGTAGGATAATATTTGAGTGTTGTTCCATCTTCTTCGTAAATACTTCCATAAGGAGAAAGAGAAGAATAATAGCCAGTGTCGTTTCCAGTATAGCCTTCATCACGTGAAGTAAATTGTGCGTTTACACCATAGGTGAGGAAAGATTGTACTTTGTTCTCAAGGTTAATACGGGCACGAATGGCACTATAGCCTGCACCGCGAACGTTACTTTCATTTTTCAGGTAATTGACGGAAGAGTAATAAGACATTTCATCTTTTTTGCCGGCTACACTTACTGTATAGTCCTGACGAAGAGCTACATCTTGATAAATTACATCTCTCCAGTCTACAGTTCTACCTGCCAGATAGTTGGTAACTTCCGTACTGGTCAGCTCAAGACGGGTCAGATATTCTTTAGTGGGATCTCCTTTGGAGTTTCCCATCCATGCTGCCAATTCAGTATTGGTCATATATGCCGGATTGTTGAAGTATCCTTGTGCAGCTTTTGTAGGATCTTTGCTCAATTCCACATCTCGACGGAAGTTGATGAAATCTTCTCCTTCATATACGTCAGGCAATGAATTTACCATTGAAAGTCCCCATGTACCGCTGAAGTTGATAACCGGTTTCTTAGAGCCCGTTCCTTTTTTCGTAGTGATCAATACAACACCATTGGCTGCTTTTGCACCATATACGGCTGTTGAGCTGGCATCTTTCAAAATATCTATTTGTTCGATGTCATTCGGGTTGATATCCGTCATCTGTCCGGAATAGATAACGCCATCCAGTACGATTAATGGTTCCAAAGAACTCTTGTCATTATCTGTTGCACGTAAGTTATTCTTACCGCGGATCATCATGCTTGAATTTCCTTTTGTATCAGTCTCAATACCTACTGACAAACCGGCTACTCCTGTACGAAGCATATCCTGAATAGTTCTGGGCTGTTCTTTTTCCAAATCACTTCCTTTCAGTGAGGCTACTGCACCGGTCAAGTCTTTCTTCTTCATGGTACCGTAACCTACTACTACCACTTCTTCCAATGTTTTGGAGTCTTCTGCCATTTTTACGATTGTACTGCGACCGGCTTTCACTACTTGTGTAGCATATCCGATATAGGAAATCTTCAAGTTTGCACCGGCAGGAGCCATCAAAGTATAGTTACCGTCTAAGTCGGTAATTACTCCGTTAGTGGTTCCTTCTTCTACGACATTGGCTCCAATGATTGGTTCACCAGTCTCATCTACTACTTTTCCTTGAATATTGATTGGCTGTCCTACCTGTTTTACCTCTTTTTTAGGGAACAAAGCGATTTGAGTACTTGTTACCTCGAAATTCAAGTTTGTCTTGGAAAACATTTTCTTCAAGGCTTCAGAAATAAGTTCTTTTTTCGCATTTAAACTGACCGTCTGCTTGATGTCAGTCTGTTTTGCATCATAGAAGAAGGTATATCCGCTTGCTTTCTCTATGCGAGCCATAGCTTCAGACAGTGGTATGTTCGAGAAACTGATAGTAATCTGCTTCTCCTTAGTCTGTGCGGATAAATTAACACAGACGAACAGCAACAAAAGAAATACTAAATGTTTTAGATTCATATTTTTTTAAATTATAAGTTAACGATGAAGTGCAATAAGAGCCTTGGCTTAAAAGATTTAAGCCTACTCATTCCCTTAATCATTGATTGAATATTCAAGGGTGGGCAATGGGTTGACACCACCCTTGAAGTTCACTGGAGGGGGATTTTCCTCCCGAGGTTATTCTTCAGGCGAATGGTCTTCGGGAGTATAGTCCATAAATTTCTTATTACCAATATTGAAATCTGAGATTTGGATTGTATTACCGCTATTACTCCATCCATCGTAGGTTAATTTGAAGTAACGGTAACTTACATTTTCAGGTAGATCGACAGTTACACTACTAATTGTAGCTGCGGTGGCTATTGGAGCTTCTTTTATAACTTCCGTATAGTTTTCTCCGTCATTACTTCCATAAACGGATACTTTTGTTACACGGAGGTTAGCGCTTGTATTTTGATAAGTACGGTGACGCAATACAAAGAAGTCGAAATTTTGCGGGGTCTGCATGTCGATTACAAAGAATACGGATTCATCTTTACCGATTGTAAGCTTTCCTGGTTTAACCAGAGCCAGACAACTCTTTTCGTCGTCATCGATCAAACATTCGGGAGCGCCATTTATTACTCCGTCAGAGAAATAGTCATGAGAGGTAGTTACGGTCCAGCTGGTGCGATCCAATAAGCTCGAGTGATCAATATCACGTACATAAACCTCACAAGTTGCGCTTACATTGCTTCCATCCACGGTTTTTACAGTGATTGTAACATCTCCTAAAGCTTTGGTATACACTTCGCCATACTCATTTACTTCTGCAATCATGGCGTCGGAAGATGAATAAACTACATCAGGAGTAGTTGCATTGTCCGGGTTTACAGTCACTACACCACCTAAATTGAAAGTAGATTCTACGCCCATATAGTACTTCTGATACTTTTCGGGAATGGTGATGGAGGTAACCGGATAAATGCGTTTTTCCACTTTCACGAGGCAAGTAGTCCACATATCTGTGTTGTTAACAGACCATACGGTTAGCACGGATTCACCTATTCCGGTAGCAGTAATCACCCCATTTTCATCAACGGTGAATACTTTGTCGTTTCCGGTAGTGTACCGGTATGTATATTCATCAGCATCTATCGCACCTTCGGGCAATGTAGTGACTTTCGTATTCCAAGTGTCGCCTTCTATCAAAGAAATTACTTCATCCGGTACATCCGTTACCATCATGCGGTTCACTTTTATACTTGTGTTGTCATCTTTGTCATCGCAGGCTGCCATGCCGGACAGGAGTAAAACTCCTGTCAGCACCAATGCCAATTTATTAGTTATATATCTCAATGTTTTCATTATTATAAAAAATTAGATTCAGATTTTATTTTTTATACGATTCAAAGTTTTCATCAGTAATCAGGTACAAATTCTCCGGTGCTTTATTGTAACCCTTTGCCCGGATTTCCGCTTTCAAGTCGTCGATTTGTTTTTGGGTTACTGTGAAATTCTTGTTACCGTAATCATTGAATGTCTTATCCACCGGACGGAGGAACCCCCATTTTTCAAAGAAATCCAGGAAGTCTATTTGGGCTCCGTTACATACCTGACGAACAAAGTCTAATTGCAAGATACCTTGTGTATCAACTGAAGTATCCAGATCCGGAGTTGTGCGATAATGTTCATACAAATCGCGATAGAAGTCTTCTTGTCCCAACACATCCATAATGTAAAGCTTCAATTGCCAGAAAGGTACCAGTTTTACATAATATTCATCAGAAGCATTGTCCAGGCAATGGGGTTGTTCAGCTTCAATAATACGTTGAATGGCTTCTTCGTAAACAGTCATACCCGGCTTATCCTGATCCATTAATCTGGAGCCTTTTCCGAATGCACCTCTGACGTAGTTAGCACAAATATTATTGGTAACTTCGGTAGTACCTGTCCATTTCAGTCCCGGGCGAGTCTGATTGCTATGGCCGATCTCATGACCTAATACCCAAACACGGCTTTTCAATTCTGTAGTGGTACAGAATACCCCTTTGTAGCTTGGTAAGTAGGCTGTATGGTTGGCAGCTGAATACGGATTCTTACTGTTGTATTCCACATGCAGGTACATGCGGTTGCCAAATAATTTATTGTATTTGAACAGTCCCATGAAATCCCATTCCAGACGAACGACTTCATCCATCAGATCCATTACTTCCAGGATCGGTGTATTGGCTTCTTTATAATCGTTCACTGTCCAGGTGATGTGTACATATTTGCCCAATACATCGATGTCCTGATATTTGGCATTGCGCAGTACTTCTTCAAATTCGGCTTGTGTACCGGTCTGTGCATCGAAGTAGCCATTTACTTTAGCGAACGGGAAATGTATTTTCACCGTTTTAGCTGCAGCAGCTTGCTTGTCAGCCTCAGTCTCCAATGTCAATGGAATTTTTTCATTAGTTAGATTCTGAATGTAAACCAAACCGTCGGATAATATTTTTATAGTGTTTTCTCCTTCTTTCAGTGCATAAGATTTGCTACTGTTGTAACCTAATCTCAAATCCTGTACAATCATGGAAAGGTTTTGACCTTTCGTATCGCCTACAAGTACTGTCAGTTCTTCACCTTGCTCTACATAGATGCCAGTGGGATTATCGCGTAAGCTATAAGTAGAGGTTTTGTTCACCTCTGCCATTACATTCGGATTCTGGTACGGACGATATTCTGCCACTCTGTATTCCGGATTATAGGAACCATTCAGTAGGGCTGTTGCCAGTTTTTTATATGTTTCGCCCGGCATTTTCCGAATATCAGTTTCGGTGATTCCTTCACGCAGTTCTGAACAAGTATTATCGGTAAATACTTTGGTGTAGTCGTATTTGTTAGCACTTATACGGAAAAATTCCATTTCAGCACAACTAATACGGTTGTTGTGAGCGGCGTTGATAACGAAGCGTACTTGTTTTACATTCTTTACCGGTTCATTTAAGTTCAGAATGGTGGCCGTAACATAATTGGTTTCCAGAGTATATTCTTTTACTTTCACGAATTCTGGTTTCTCTTCGGTAGATACCCAGACCTCAAAATCATTGAAAGCACCGTATTTTGTTCCATTGTCAGTACGTGGATGGTAAATGATGTAATCCAGTGATGTGCAGTCTTTCAATGTATATGTAATCAGGAAAGGCCAGTCGGTGAATGCTCCGAACTTGGAATTGAAATAACTGATGTAATCACCATCGTATGAATTGATGATGCCACGCTGCTCAGATTCTACTTCTTCAGTGGTAGCTTCAGCGTTTGTTACTTCTATCTTCACGTCAGCTGACCCGCTGGAAGCGGCCTGAGTTACAGGTATTTCTCTTCTTAGATCTCCATAGGTGAGTGTTATCACTGTAGCGCGTGGCTCTTCATAATAATTAGGCTCAAAGGTTACTTTTAGTAAATTATCTTCCAGCACCGGATAGCACCAGTCTTTTCCTTCTCCGATAACAGAAAACTGTACATTGGCAAGATCAACATCTTCGGTTACTACCAGATAGACTTCCTGATTTCCGCCACTTGCGGGAATATTCAATTCGAGAGGTAATACTCTTATCCAGCCTTCACGTCCGGGATCGGTATCGTCATCCTTGCAAGATGTGAATAAAAGCACAAATAAGATCAAAGCAATGTTCCATATGTTCAATGAACAGAGCTTACATTTTTTTTCATAAATGCTAATCATTGTTTATTTAATAGATTAAAAAAGGTAACTAATAGATTGCCATTCAAATCCTTACTCGAGATTAAACTTTACCTGGCAATCGGTTAATTTATTAATGAATTGTTATTTTTTACCAATAGTCACTACGTTTTCCTCATCGAACGAATATGCTATCGGATGTATACGTGACATAATTCGCAAAATTTCTTCCAGAGGTTCATGGCGCAGTGTAAACGTATATCTGAACTGATCTTTCAGCTCCGGTGAAAGATTTATTTTCACATTATACCATTTGGATAAGAATCGGCAAATTTCTCCCAAGTTTTTGTTTCGGAATAACATCTGGTCATTCGCCCAGGAAACTGCCAGGTTCACATCTCCTTTTTCTACTTTAATATCATGGTTACGTTTATTGTAAGTTGCAACTTCACCGGGACGCAACATATGATGTTCGTTCGCAGTTTCTAAAGAAACGGAACCTTTTTGCAGGCTGACATAGATGTTGTCCGATTCCGGAAAAGCTTCTACATTAAATTTAGTTCCGTGTACTACTACTTTTACGCCATCCATTTGTACTACAAAAGGATTATTTTTATCGTGAGTTACATCAAAATAAGCTTCTCCGGTCAGGTTCACCACTCTTTCTTTTACTTGAAAATTGGTATTATATCCTACGGTTGTTTTTGAATGAACCCACACGGAGGTTCCGTCAGGCAGTACTATTTTAGATTTTCCACCCCAGTTTGTGTAAGTCTGCTGTGCGAGTTCGGGACGCCCTATTTTCATGCCAAAATAAAAAGAAGCCGATGCAAATAGGGTTGCCAGAATACAAGCTGCGGCTACATATTTACGTATAAAGACCATTGCTTTATTGCTCTGCTTATTACCAACAACTTTTTTCTCCTCTTTTTTAGCCAATTCTTTTTCGTTCATACGACGTATTAGCTCGTTCCAGCATGAATCCGTATTCACAGTATATTCAACAGCTTTAGCGCGTACTTGCTTCCAAACTTCCTGAAGTTCTTCAAAAAGTTCTTTGTTTTCTGCAACGGACAACCATTTTTCAAACAGTTGTTCGTCGCCGGCAGTAAGTTCGCCTTTTAATTTAGAGATGATTAAATCCCAAGGGATATTTTTTTTCATATAACGTTTTTAGCTGTTTACAATACTATGACACGAGAATTCGAGTGTACCCTTATTTATACTATACACTTTTTTAAATTATTTTTTTGTATGTTTGTGAAATGAACTCAATATGAACTAAATAATGAATGATATCTTTTTATTAAGACTGCTCAAATCTGGGGATAAGCAAGCGTTTAAGCTATTATTTGATAGCTATTTTGAAGCGTTGTGTCGATTCATGTATATCTATCTGGGGAATAAACAGGATGCGGAAGAGATAGCAATTGATATTTTTATGTATCTTTGGGAAAATAGAGAAAAGATCGAGATTAAGCTGACTTTTAAAGGATATTTGTTTCAGACTGCTCGTAATCGATGTTTAAACGCATTGCGAGACCGTAAAAATACGCTGGCGATAGATGAAATAAGCGGAACTGAGATTCCTCAGGCGGATATGGGAAGTCCATTAGAGATGGAAGAGTTAAGTCGGTTGATAGAAGAGGCTGTTTTATCTTTACCTGGCAGATGTCATGAGATCTTTGTGAAGAGCCGTGAAGAGAAGTTGACTAATCAGGAAATAGCCGATGAAATGAATATATCCGTGAAGACAGTAGAAGCTCAGATAACCAAGGCTCTTAAGCGTATCCGCGAGTTTTTGGGAGAACAATATTATTACTTGTTTTAGTGCCGCTGGCATTCGAAGCAAAGTACTATTAGACCCAAAAAAACGGTTGCACTTTATTCAAATGCAACCGTCTTTCAAAAGGGACAGTTTCTATTTTAAAAATCAACCTTTATAACATTCATATTCTTGTCTACTAATATTCCATCCTGAGCTTTCAGATTGAACTTTACAGCTCGTCTGGCTTTGAACTTTAAAATGATTAACTCTTCATTTCCTTCCAGGTAAGGCTTCTCTCCCAAGTTGACAAAAGTGGGATAAAGTGCTTTTGTCCCGTTGGTGTGTAACCGGTCGTAAGTAAGGTTTTTCATTTTTTTCATATTGGGAGTTTCTACTGCAACAAATTCCCAATCTTTTGTATCGTAAGGCAATGCAAAACTAAGAGCATTGACAGACTGTAAATCGATTCCTTTCACGATGACCTTCATAACTTCACCTGCATGATAGGTTTGTTTGGTAGTCCGGATACTCAGATTGCCTGCAACCGGAGGAGTAGCCTGTCTGCTTACTCCGTCTTCCAACTCAATGGCTACTGCGGAGATATCGTATGCATCGATTAATCCATTGTTGTTCAGGTCTCCTTTACTGACATAGTCGAAGTCGGCATCTCCTTTACGCAGGCCGGTATAGTTCATATAGGATGTCAGATCATTTTCATCCAGTTTTCCATCCAGGTTTATATCACCTGGGATGTAGCTTTCGGAACCGGGAACTTTGAATACATACAATTCGCGTCCGGAACCGAAATTACCTACGGCTTCGCTGACTGCAATTTTTATATATCGGACTACAGGCTGGTCTTTGAAAATGAATGTTTTTACGTCATTGCCTTGCCACTCAAATGTTCCGGCCTCCTGCCAGTCGACTTTATCCCTGCTGTAATATACAATACCTTTCTGTAGGGTTCCGTTACCTCCATTCTGACGGGGCAGGTATTCAAATTTATCTAATACGTTGATGCTTCTTAAGTCCATAATGAGTTCGAATGGGACGGCACTACTCTGCCATTTGGTGTGCCAGAGGTCAGATTCATCAAAATTGAACATTCTGTCAATTCCTTGTCTTCTTTGGTTCTCACAAGTCGTTTCGGCCTGGATACCTGTAATGGCAAATTCCAGTGGGTTGGATTTTGTGGTAGCTGTAATTGTACTCCAGTCTGATTTTCCATCTTTGTTTACAGCGCGTAGCTTGAATTCGTACGTTGTTTCGGGAGTCAGATCCTCAAACAACAGTTCCGTATCCCGGATGGTGGTGTAGTTCATGCCATTATATTCTATCTCATAATAATCGGCATTTTCTACTCTATCCCATGAAGGAGTAAGTGAATAAGGTCCTGTATGCGCTTCTGTTATTTGTATTTGGGGAGTTGTGAGTGTACCTGTGGATTGCAGATGGCGATTCGCTGGTTGGTATACAAATCCCTTAACTTCTACTTCTATGGGATTTACCGTAATATCGGTAGAGGCTAGTTTGATGTGTAAAACCGGATTTTTGGTAAGGATCATATTGGCAAAATCTGTTCCGGGAGTTGCAAACGAGTTCATATTTGGTGCAGCCTCGTAGTAATATACATTCTCTCCTTTATCGAAACTATCTGAGGAGTTTACCTCGACTAACTTCACCTTTTTATTCCCTTGTTTAGCTGTTATTTTTTGAGGTTTCGCAGTTACGTTTATTCTCAATATGGTTACTTTCTCTTTTTCCATTTCCGGAAAACTGCCACTAGTAGGGGCAATGGTAACTCTTACTCTGTCCTTGTCTACAGTCGAAGTTATCAGTGTTGCAGTTGCTGCTCCGTTGCGGTAAGCTTCGGTAGTACCGTCGTCGTCGTATTCGGTGAACGTGCTGTTTCCGTAGGGATACAAATCGTATATGCGTACGTGTTTATCTATTTGGCTCACATTGTTGTGAGGTTTTGTCATTGGCAGAATTGCTCCTTGTTTGATGAAAACCGGAAGCTTCCAGAGCGGAGTATCGAAATTGTTAATAATGCAATCTCCTGCATATTGTTCACCTGTGAAATAGTCGATCCAGTTTCCTTCCGGAAGATAAATACCATTTCGTACGTCGTTACCTTCTTTATCTGCCTTCGTATTTTGGTAGATGGGGGCTACCAGTACGGACGGGCCATACATAAACTGATAACGGGTAGCTGTTCCCAAAGTATATTTGTTGGGATATTCGAGAAACATAGCCCGAATCATTGGCTTTCCATTTATTGCTTCTTTGGCGATACTATAGGCATAGGGCATGAATTCGGATTTCATTTTCAGATACCAGCGGTTGATAGAAGCTGCCGGCTCGCCCAGGATATGCGGATATTTGGGATTGGCTCCCCATCCGTCCATATTCAATTGCATCGGAGTGAAAGTTTTCCATTGGAAATCGCGTACATTGACCGGTACATTTTTTCCTCCGAATATGCCATCCATATCCGAACAAATGTTCGGTTGTCCCGAAAGACCGGAACCTATATAAGTCGGGATGTGAAAACGGATATATTCCCATTCACCGCCGGTCTGGTCACCTGACCATATACCGGCATAGCGCTGTGTACCTGCCCAACCGTCCAGTGAAATAATGAAAGGACGGGCATTGTTACCATAATAAGGCATGATAGCCCCTACATCTGCTACGCCATTTAGTCCGAATGAGTAACCTGCACCTACCCATGCGACATCGGTTTTCAGTACGCGTACACCGGCATCGCGTACCTCTTTTACAATATCACGTTGCAGGAGAGCCTCGATACCTGCTTTGGGGTGTAAATCAGATTGTGTCCACAGGCCAATTTCAACTCCATGTTTGCGTGCATAATCACCGAACTCTTTTAAATTCCGGATGTTTCCATCCAGTGTTCCGGTTTGCCCGTATCCTGCACCATAGCCATCATTAGGAAGAACCCATCCCAGTGGCATGTCATATGCATTATAGCGGTCGATGACGGCACGGGCTGAGAACTGATAATTGTTTTTTTCACCATTCAGTGATTCTTTAATCCCTCCATTGTCTTTTTGGCTTTCTTTATATTTTTTGCCATCCTCAAAAAGAATACCCTTTTCGTCTTCTTTCCAATAGTCGCGATTGTAGGCATTCAGATGACCTTCATAAAATCCGAATTTGGGTAACAGGACCGGGTTGCCGGTCAGCTGGTAAAAATCGTTCAATAAAGCTACCGGAGTACTGTTTATCATGAAAAATAAATCCAGATAGTCCGTATCATGAGATAGTTGTACGATACCTTTTTGTGTAGCCCCAAAATCGTATTTACCTTTTTTGAATGTATGCCACATTATTCCGTATCCGTTTGTCGACCAGTAGTAGGGGGTTGGTGAAGCCACCCCGCCATCTGTCCAATTATTCGTGTTTTCGATGGCAATAATCTTTCCTTTATGTGAAAATCGTCCGTTTTGTACTCCACCACCATAAAAATATTCTTCAGGACTTTCTTTCAATGAAAGTTTGGTATGCTTACCGGAAAACTCTACCGGTGCCGTGGTTTCTGTTATTACTTTGTTCTCTATAAGGTTTATTATCTTAAATAATCCCGTCTGCTTGTCTATGGATATCCGGACGCGATTAGTGGCAATGTCAATGGTTCCGTTTTTATCGCTCAATGTTATTTGTCCTGCTTGTCTTCGGGGACTGTTAACTAAGATCTGTGCTTCCGGGCTTGCCTGAGGATCGCGGATGATACCTCCGGAGTTATCCTGAAACATACGGAAAATGTTAGCTCCATAAAAATCGATATTCAGGAGCGTAGTGTCAGAGCGCAAAACCTCTACGGTAGTGAGGTTAATCATTCGTGCACTCGTAATGGCTGGCTGATGGTGGGATACTACTTGGGATAAGTTTGTTTTTTTACATAGAGCATGCATTGTAATGGGTGCATGGCTTAATGAAATTGTTAGAGCCAGAAAGACTACTCTACTCTGTCTCATACCTCGAAACGTTTTTTTCATGATCGTTTTGTGTATTGAATTAAATTTCTGTATTTTACATTTTTCTACTAAAATACAAGATAAAAAACATAGAAAATTAGATGCTACAAAAGTAATGCTCTATTTCATTTTTGAAAATTATTCTGCACATGTTTTTTCTTTGTATACAATTATTGTCTTATTTTAGCAGTCTGGCTGGCTTGTCATTCATTGTTTATCTTAAATATAAATTTCTTATCACTTTATGATGGGTGTTTTGTAATTTATTGATAACCAGTGTTTTTAAAAGTGTACATTTTAGTTATGCAAGAATGTACAACCTTGCACTGTAAGAATGTACATTCTTGTTATATAAAAGTGTACACTCTGATCATGCAGGGAGCTACATTAAATCTCAAGTTCATAATGTTGGTAGATGTTAATTACAATATTCAGTGAAAATTTACGAGGCTTTTGTGATTCTATGTAAACTCTTATGGATATTCATACCGTTTGTCGTAGAGGAAAGAGACGTTTCTCTACGACAAATAGGGTGAAACCCGTAGAGAAACGAAGCGTTCCTCTACCATTATCTTTGCCATGGAAAACATAGTTCTTTATGAACGTTAATAAGAA